>OGNF01000201.1_pt1 | contig 67693 bp, 62 predicted proteins | sample 1573321 | NCBI WGS metagenome assembly OGNF01 (sample SAMEA2581911, study PRJEB24529) | metagenome | biome: Human gut stool | place: China | collected 2011 | reverse complement strand
TCACCAAGGATCAGCGCCTGAAGGCCTACACCATGTCCGCCACCTGGACGCAGAAAGAGACCGGCATGAAGTACAAGTCCGTGCCGAAAATCACGGTCGGCAAGACTCTGGACATGGATGTCATCACCGTCTACCCGACCTACCGCATCGGTCTGAAGAACACCGATCATGACGCGTACATCGCCGGTTACCCGGACGGTCTTGTCGGCCCGAACTACACGCTCACCCGTGCAGAAGCCGCGCAGATCATCTACAAGCTCATGACCGATGAGTCCAAGGCACAGTACGCCAAGAAGGCCGGCAAGACCTTCATCGACGTCAGCAAGGGCCACTGGGCTTACGACGCCATCACCATGATGACCAAGGCCAACATCCTCGTCGGTATGGGTGACGGCCGCTTCGCTCCGGATGCCGTCATGACTCGTGAGCAGTTCGCGACCATGATCGCGCAGCTGTTCATGATTGAGGTCAACCAGCCCATCGCCGGCTACATCTTCAAGGATCTCAACGGCGGCTTTGCTGACAAGTACATCAGCCTGCTGTACTTCCTCGGTCTCATGGACGGCAAGGGCGACAATATGTTCGGACCGAAGGATTCCCTGACCCGTGCTCAGGCCATCACCGTTGTCAACAAGATGATCGGCCGTCTGCCGGCCAGCACCAGCTTTGGCGCTGTCGCCGACCAGATGAAGACTTGGCCCGACAACATGGACACCTCCGCTTGGTACTACGCTGCCGTTCAGGAAGCGACCAACAGCCATGATTACACGCTGGACATCAACTTCAATACGTTTGAAGACCTCAAGGGCGACATCTTCCAGAACATCAAGCGCCCGGTCACTGAGCGCTGGACTCTGATCCGCTGATCAAACCCTGACTTTTGCAGCAGACACCTTCGGGTGTCTGCTGTTTTTATTGCCCGCAAAGCAGGAGCTCCCGGCATTTTCCGGGAGCTCCTGCCTGATCGGCATTTGAGCGGCAGCGCCGCTCAGGTGCGGTCGAACGCCGGGTTGACCGCATAGACATTTTTCTGGTCCATTTTTTCCGTGGCCAGCCGCAGTGCCTCGCCAAAGCGCTGGTAATGCACGACCTCGCGCTCACGCAAGAAGCGGATCACATCCGACACGTCCGGGTCATCGCACAGACGCAGGATGTTATCATATGTCTTGCGCGCCTTCTGCTCGGCCGACATATCCTCAGAGAGATCGGCGATCACATCGCCCGTTACGCCGATCGTCGCCGCCGTCCACGGCGTGCCGGATGCAAACTGCGGGAACACGCCCGCCGTGTGGTCGACGAAGTACGTGTCGTAGCCGGAGCGCTTGATCTGTTCCGGTGTCATGCTGCGCGTGAGCTGGTAGAGGATCGTGCCGACCATTTCCAAGTGCCCCAGCTCTTCCGTACCTGCCGATGCGGTGAAAATGTTCCCTCCCCTGTTCTCACACCGCCGCAAATGCGCATACGCTCTCTTGGGAGGTGATGAGATGCCGGAGATTTGGGTCTGCACCGCACAGCCTGCGGACGCAGCGCTGCGCAAGGCCGCCGCTGCCGGCACGCTTGCGCTCGAGCACGCCGTGCTCTCTCTGCTGCTCGAGCGCGGCCGGCTGACGCGCGCGGAATATTACGGCTGCGCCGCGCTGCTCGGTCAGGCGCTGACATGAGCGCGGACAAAGGACCACTGCGCGTGGCCGCCTACTGCCGCGTCTCCACGGACGGCGACGATCAGGCAAACTCCTTTGAGAGCCAGCAGCGCTACTTTCGCACCTACATCGCGCAGCGGCCGCACTGGGAACTCGCCGGGATCTTCGCCGACGAGGGGCTGTCCGGAACGAGCACGAAAAAACGGCTTGCCTTTCAGCGCATGATCGCCTGCGCACGCGCCGGAACGCTCGATCTGATCGTGACCAAGGAGATCTCGCGCTTTGCGCGCAACACGCTCGACAGCATTTACTACACGCGCGAGCTCAAGCGGCTGGGCGTCGGTGTGCTGTTTTTGAGCGACAATCTCTGCACGCTCGACGGTGACGCCGAGCTGCGGCTGGCGATCCTCGCCTCCATCGCGCAGGAGGAGAGCCGCCGCACCTCCGAGCGCGTCAAATGGGGGCAAAAACGGCGCATGGAGCAAGGCGTCGTGTTCGGGCGCGACCTGCTCGGCTACGATGTGCGCGGCGGCGTGCTGTATGTGAACGAAGCGGGGGCACAAACCGTGCGGGAGATCTTCCGCAAATGCGTCGATGAGGGCAAAGGCGCGCACACCATTGCGCGCGAGCTAAACGCCGCCGGCATCCCGGCAGCGCGCGGCGGTGCGTGGCGCAGCAGCGTCATTCTGCGCATCCTGCGCAACGAAAAGTACTGCGGCGATCTGGTGCAGAAAAAGACCTACACGCCCGACTACCTGACACACGAGAAAAAATCCAACCATGGGCAGGAGGATTATATTATCGTGCGCGAGCACCACACGCCGATCATCCCGCGCGCGACATTCGAAGCGGCCGGGCGCATCCTCGATCAGCGCGCAGCAGCACCTACCGGGCAGCGCAAGTACAGCCGCCGCTATCCCCTGTCCGGCAAGCTGCGCTGCGGCATCTGTGGCGCTGTCTGCGCCGCCCGGAAAAAAACGCGGCGCGACGGCACCGACGCCATCTCATGGCGCTGCGGCAGCGCCGTGAAATACGGACGGCCGCACACGGACCCAGACGGCCGCAGCCGCGGCTGCACCGGCGAGAGTCTGCGTGATGAGGATGCGCTGCAAATTCTGGAACAGGTGTGGGCCTCTCTCCCCCTTGACCGCGACATCATTGCAGCCGACGTGCTGGCAGCAGTCCGTGCGGGCACGCCGCACGAGCAGGCGGACGCCTTGGAATCCGAAATCACTGCAATGCTGCGCGGCGACACAGCGCTGACTGCGCAGCTGCTCGCGCAAATGACCGTTTACGACCGCGCGCACGTCACACTCACGTTCCGGGGCTTTCCGGGCAAGTGGTGCTTCGCGCGCACAAAAAAGGCGGCGTCTCCGTGAATACGGAGACGCCGCCTGAATTTGAGGACTATGAGATTCAGCGGGCAAGAAAACGCGACAGAAACTCGCGCGTCTTGGGGTCTTGCGGATTTTCAAAGAGCTCGTGCGGCTTGCCCTGCTCACAGATGACGCCGTCAGACATATACACGACGTCGGTCGAGACGTCGCGCGCGAACGCCATCTCGTGCGTGACGACGATCATCGTCAGCCCCTCTTCCGCCAGCCGGCGCATCACGTCGAGCACCTCACCGACCATCTGCGGGTCGAGCGCACTCGTCGGCTCATCAAACAGCAGCACCTCCGGCTGCATAGCCAGTGCGCGCGCGATGGCAACGCGCTGCTTTTGTCCGCCGGACAGCTGCGACGGCCGGGCATTGATATACGGCGCCATGCCGACCTTCGTCAGGTACTCCATGGCGATCTCCTCCGCCTCCTTGCGGCTGCGCTTGAGCGCGGAGACCTGACCGGCGATGCAGTTGTTGAGCGCCGACATATTATTAAAGAGGTTGAAGCTCTGGAACACCATGCCCACCTTTGTGCGGTACTGCGTGAGATTGAAGTCCTTGGCCATGATGTCCTGCCCGTGGTAGAGCACCTGACCGGAGGTCGGCGTCTCGAGCAGGTTGATACAGCGCAGCATCGTGCTCTTGCCCGAGCCGGATGCGCCGATGATGCTCAGCACCTCGCCCTTTTTCACGCTGAGGTTGATGTCGCGCAGGACGGCATGGTCGCCGAACTGCTTTTGCAGATGTACCAGCTCGATCACATTGTCTGCCACGGCTCAGACCTCCTTCTTGATGTGGATCTCGGCATTGACATCCGTCTGCGAGCCGAAGATCGTGTAGTTTTCATTGCCGTCCAGCTTCCGCTCGACCCAGCGCAGCAGACGCGTGACGGTGAACGTGAGGATGAAGTACAGTACGCAGACGACGAGATACGTCTGGAACGTCTGGAAATTCTGACGCTTGATGATGCCGGCAAAGTAGTACAGCTCCGTCACGCCGATGACGTTCAGGACGGAGGTGTCCTTGATGTTGATGACAAACTCGTTGCTGACAGACGGCAGGATGTTGCGCATGACCTGCGGGATGATGACCTTGAACATGGTCTGCGCGTGGGTCATGCCGATGGACATCGCGCCCTCGAACTGACCGCGGTCAATGGAGATGATGCCGCCGCGCACGATCTCGGCCATGTATGCGCCGGTGTTGATGGACACGATCAGGATGCCCGACGGGATCAGCGGCAGCGTGTCGCCGCCGGTCGCAAAGGCATAGCCCCAGTAGATGACCATCGACTGCACCATCATCGGCGTGCCGCGGAAAATCTCAACGTAGATCGCAATGATCGCGTTGAGCAGCTTATGCAGCGCGCGCAGCACCGGATTTTTGGACATCGGCGCCGTGCGCACGACACCGGTCAGCAGACCGAGCGCAAGACCCGCCACCGTACTCGTCAGCGCGATGAGCAGCGTGTTGCCGACGCCGGTCAAAAGCTGTGGGTAATACTTGATGAAGATATTCAGGACGTCGTTTAAGAAGCTCATAGTTACTCCGTTTTTCCGTTACGACGAAGCGGCAGACGCCGTGCGCGCGCACAGTGCCTGCCGCCTGCGTCGGGGGTTTCTTACTTGCGGATGATGACCACGAGGTTAGATTCGTAGTAGGTGTCGGTGAAGTCGACCTGCTGCGCACGCTCGGCCGTCGGGCTCATGCCGGCGATGATCGCATCAATGGCGCCGGAGTTGACAGCCGGGATGAGAGAATCCCATTCCATGGCATAGATCTCGAGCTTCAGACCCAGACGGTTTGCAACATACTGGGCGATCTGCACGTCATAGCCGTTGGCGTAGAGGCCGTTTTGACCCTCACTGCTGATGGGCACGGCGCCGAGGGAAGTGCCCTCCGTATCGGTCCAGTTGTAGGGCTCGTAAGCGCACTCCATGCCGATCTTGAGCGTGCCGGTCGTGGTGGCCGGAGCGTCACAGTGGACGGCGAACTCCGTCACGGTGCCGCCGGAGGCGAGCGTCACGATCTGCTCCATGAGCTCGGTGCGCTGCTCGGCCGTGATCTCGGCGAGGATGGTGTTGATCTGGTCACGCAGGGTGTTGCCCTTCTTGAAACCGATGGCGATGCCGACGTCGGCCGCCGTCGCAGTGAAGCCCGTGTCATTGTTCTTGAACGGCAGGTAGGTCAGATCGTCGTTCGAGGCGCAGACGGAAAACGCCGTCGGCTCTTCGGCAACGTAGCCGTCGATCGCGCCGCTCTTGAGCGCGGTCAGAAGATCGGAGAATTCGGGATAGGTGCTCGCCTGGACGTTCGGGATCTGCGCCAGCGCATCGGCGTGGAAGGTTCCCGTCTGCGCGGCGATCTTCGCGCCGGCGAGGTCTGCGATGGACTTGGCGTTACGCACGTCCACAGAGGCCGTGCCGCCGCTGTCCTTGCTGCCGCCGCAGCCGGTAAAGCACGCCACACAGAACATGACGGCCAGGAGGATGGATACGATTCTTCTCATGTTTGCTTGCATTTTTCTGCATCTCCTTAAAGAGTGATTCAAAAAAACAGGAGCCTGCGACCCGAATGGTATCGCAGGCTCTCTTGCAAGCAAAGAAACGTAAGAAAACCCTTGATAGTGCTCCACATACGAGGTATGTGACAGTCCTGCGCCTATTAAGCGCAATCCCAGCAAGTCCGCAGCGGCAACCGCAGGACAGCTTCGGCGGAGCAGCCTTTCTCCCGCGACCGCTTGCCGGCGTATATCACGGGGTACTCATCAGATCCGCAACCTCTATCAGGTACTGCAATCTTCTATTTTTTATGGCGTCATCTTAATGCATATCTCAGAAGTTGTCAAGCCTTTTTGCATATTTTCGCCTTTTTACGAAAAAACGCGCACAAATACCACCTGTTTTTGTCCGCCTTGCATCAAATCGGCGCTCGCAGCGTCATTTTCGCCGCTTCCGTACCGATATCGGTCAGCAGCGCCGAAAGCTCCGGATACGGCATGGCATAGCGCTGGCTGAGATAGCGCAGAGACGCGCCGAGCTCACCGTCCGGTCCGCCGTACTGCGAGCAGATGAACTTCGCCAGCGCGGGGTTGGCGTTGCGGATGCGCACCGGGTATTCGAGCTTCTTTTCATAGACAAACATCGCTTACTTCTCCTCCCCTTCCGGCTGCCACGGCCACGGTGCGTTGAGCCAGTCATAGACCTCTGCGCACGCGAGATCCGACACCGTGACCGGACCGTACTGCTCCGTGTAGCGCTTGTGTCCTTCGGCGCGCATACGGATGCATTTTTGCAGCGTGTCGAACGCCTCGCGGTCATCCGGATGCGTGTCAAGGTAGAGATTCAGCTCGCGGATGACGAAGTCCAGCGCCATCAGTTCGCACAGCGGCGTGCTGAGATCGGCGGGCTTGTTGACCAGATTCATAAACGGCAGATCCAGCCCCGGAAACAGCGTGCCGCGCGCCAGCGCCATGCGCTTGTCATACGCGGGCTCACTCGCGCACTGCATGGGCGTCTGCGCCAGTGCCAGCGGCGCGCATTCCGGAAGCGAGCCCTGCTTAAAATTGCATTTGTCCACAGTCGTTCCTCCTTTTCTGATCGGGCATTTGACCCGCACCATCTTATGCGCGGTCGGTTTCGCCGGTGCAAAGGCGCGAAAAAGGGCGACGCCATCCGGCGCCGCCCTGAGACTGTCAAAAAGTATTACTTTTTGACAAAGGGTTTTGCGGCCTGACTGCAGCGCACGCGCCGTCCGCCGTGGGCGGACGGCGCGTGCGTTTGCAGGCCGAGCGGTATTTTCTTCGCCGCACATGTCGCCGAAGAAAATGATTGGACTTTCTTTCGCCGCTCCGGCGGCGAAACTCTACGAGGTTTTTGGGCAAGCTGGGTGCGACGCCCTCCGGCGCCGCCCTATATGCGAACAATATTTACTTTGCCTTCGGCAGCGCCATGCCCGTCTTTTTGAGCGTGGTGCGCAAAAAGAACAGCGAGAGGATCAGCGAGGCGACCTCCGCGATCGGGAATGCGAACCAGACGCTGCGCAGCACGCCGCTCAGCGACAGCAGATACGCTGCCGGGATGAGCACCACGATCTGGCGCGCGATGGAGATGAGCATACTGTAGACGCTGTAGCCAAATGCCTGACACGCCGAGCCGGACACGATGCCAATGCCGGCAAACACAAACGCCAGGCTCATGATGCGCAGCGCGGGCGCACCGATCTCGAGCATTGCGTCCGAGGCGTCAAACATCAGCAGCAGCTCCTTCGGGATGAGCTGGAACACAAGCAGGCCGACCACCATGATCGCAACGGCATAGACCATGCCGAGGCGGATCGTCTTATGGATGCGCTCCGGCTTTTGCGCACCGTAGTTATAGGCAATGATCGGCACCATGCCGTTATTCAAACCGAACACCGGCATGAACACAAAGCTCTGGAGCTTGAAGTAAACGCCGAACACGGCAACCGCCGTGGAGGAATACGCGATGAGGATCATGTTCATGACAAAGCACGTCAGCGACGAGATGCAGCTCATGATGATCGACGGGATGCTGATGGCCGTGATCTCCCCCATGAGGCGTCCGTTCGGGCGGATATGCCGCAGGCGCAGATGCACCTCCGGATTTTTGAAGTGGTTGAGCGCCACGGCGACGACCGCGCCGACGCACTGACCGATCACCGTTGCCCAGGCAGCGCCGGCGATGCCGAGCTTCGGGAAGCCGAGCAGACCGAAGATCAGGATCGGGTCGAGGATGATGTTCGTGATCGCGCCGGTCAGCTGCGTGATCATGGAATAGACCGTGCGGCCGGTTGCCTGCAGAAAGCGCTCGAAGGTGATCTCGATGAAAACGCCGAACGAGCACAAAATGCAGATGTTCAGATACGTGATGCCGAAATTGACGATGGTCTCAATATCCGTCTGCGTGCGCATGTAAGCACGGATGCCGATCAAGCCGGCGACGAGCACGAGCAGATAGCTCAGCCCCGCGAGCAGCAGACCGTTGACCGCGACCTGATTGACACGCTCGGCATTTTTCTGCCCCAGCGCACGAGAGAGCAGCGCATTGATGCCGACGCCGAAGCCGACAGCGATGGAAATGATGATGTTCTGCCACGGGAAAGCCATCGACACCGCCGTGAGCGCATCCTCGCAGATGCGCGAGACGAAAATGCTGTCCACAATGTTGTACAGTGCCTGCACAAGCATGGAGATCATCATTGGCACTGCCATCGACAGCAGCAGCCGATTCTCGGGCATCGTGCCCATTTTATTCTCACGAAGGGTTTCTTGCGCCATAGTGTCACTCCCATTATATCAACAAACAAACAAAAACGTCACGAATGGATATTATAAGTTGCGCGCAGAGAAATGTCAAGTTCTGTTGCATTTTTCACTTGAAAACGACAGACGGCTGTGTTATAATGACTGCACTTGTGGGATTAGTTCATTGGTAGAACACCTGCTTCCCAAGCAGGATAGGCGGGTTCGATTCCCGTATCCCGCTCCACGAACCGCTGCGGAATCTGCGTCCGCAGCGGTCTTTTTGCGCTCAAAAAGCAAACAGCCTGACGCATATGCATCAGGCTGTTTTGTTTTTTATACCGCGGCGATCTCCCGGGCGCGGCGCTGATCCAGCGCGGAAAAGAGCAGGCAGATGAGCGCCATATAGCCGACAAGGATCAAAAGCGCCGGTATCTCATACAAAAACGGCACGGGCAGCCACTTCCAGAACAGGTTCAGGACGCTGATGTCTACGTCCCCGCCGTAAACAAAGAAGTAGTTTGCCAGCGGGCAGACCGTGTGCCGCAGCAGGAAATTGACCGCCAGCGCACCGATACCGAGCAGCAAAAACGTGCCCGCAATGCCAGGAATGTCCCGAAAATTCGGCCGGTAAAAGCCGAGCGTCACAAGGCTCAGACCGCAGACGATGATGAGCATATGCGTGACGTAAAAGCCGAGCATCCGCGGCAGCCACAGAGAGTAGCCGACAAACGGCGCCTCCGGAAACACGAGCGCCATGAGCGCACCGAGCGGCGCAACAAAAAACGCAAAGCCGAGCAGTGAACGCCGCTGCGTGAGGATGCCGATCGGGATGAGGAACATATTGATGTTGCAAAGCTGCAGCGGCAGCTCGCTGAACCAGTTGAACCGATCGAGCCCGGACGCCTGCAAAAACTGCACATCCCGGGACAAAAAGCCTTTGTAGACGAAAAACCCGATGATGTTCACTGCGCACAGCGCGATGAGCACGGCGGCACGGCAGCGCTCCGACCGGCCGCGCAGCAGAGCCCACAGCAGCACGACCGCTCCGGCGGCAGACGCAAGGAGCAGCAGATAGGCGGCGTTAAACGGTCGTATGATCATGGTGAGACCTCCTCTTGGAAAACAGATACGTTGTCAGGAAATACGCGGCCACGGCAAGTGCGCAGCCGGCGATAAGATCCGCCGCGGAGTGCTGCTTAATGAGCAGCGTGGACAGGCAGATCAAGACCACCAGTGCAAAGGATGCCAGCCGCAGCGCCTTGTGCGCGCGCAGCGGCGGCGCGCGAAACGTCACCAGATGCAGCACCAGCGCCTCATAGCAGTGCAGGCTCGGAAACACGTTGACCGGCGCATCGTGCGCATAAATGAGCCGGCAAAGCGCCCGAAACACACCCGCGCCCTCTGCCGCGGGGCGAAAGTCGACACACGTCGGGTAGAGCACAAACACGGCAACGCACAACAACGCGCCCGAAAACAGTGCCGCCGCCTGCCGGCAGAACACGTCCTTCGCCCGCAGACACGCCCAGAGCATACACCCAGGCACATAAAAATACCACAGAATGTAAAACACGACAAACGCCGGACAAAACGGGATCCGGTCATCGAGCGGCAGGTGCACGACATGGTAGCGCAGACCGATGTGCTGCGTCGCAAAATACGCCAGTGCCAGCGCGATCAAGCCCAGCAGCCAGTACACATGCCGGTTTTTTGAAAGCCATGACCGCATCCGCCGTCCCTCCTTTTCGTGTTGCGTGGGAAAGTATAGCACATTGGGGCGCAGATGTGACGGTTTTGGGGCTTTCTTCACATCTTAATTCGCCAAAATGCGCGAAAAACGCGCAAAAAAACGCCCCGAGATCACGGATTATCAATCACGGATCTCGGGGCGCTGCAGATACCCGTATTTACAGCAGCCGGATGCCGGCCTTTTCGCAGGCGGCGGTCGTCTCGTCGTCCCAGACGGATGCCTGCACCTCGCCGACGTGCGCCTTGCCGAGCAGCAGCATGGACAGACGCGACTGACCAATGCCGCCGCCGATCGTCAGCGGCAGCTCCCCTGCCAGAAGCATCTTGTGATAGGTCAGTGTGCGGCGGTCGTCACAGCCGGAGACCGTCAGCTGGCGGTCAAGGCTCTCGGGATCGACGCGGATACCCATAGACGAGAGCTCGAACGCGCAGCCGAGCAGGTCGTTCCAGAACAGGATGTCCCCGTTCATCGTCCAGTCGTCATAGTCCGGCGAACGGCCGTCATGCGGCTTGCCGGAGCGCAGCGCGCCGCCGATGCCGATGATGAACGTGGTGTGGTGCTCGCGCACGAAGGCATGCTCACGCTCCTTCGACGTGAGGTTCGGATAGCGATCCTCGAGCTCCTGCGCGGTGACGAACGTGACCTGACGCTCCAGCTGCGGCAGCACCTGAAGCTGCGGATAGATCGCGCGCATGGTGCGCTGCGTCTCGCAGACGGCGGCAACGATGTCCATGACCGTGGACTTGAGATAGTCCAGATTGCGGTCGCGGGGCTCGATGACCTTCTCCCAGTCCCACTGGTCAACATAGACGGAGTGGAGATTATCGAGCACATCCTCGTCGCGGCGGATGGCGTTCATGTCGGTATAGAGACCCTTTCCGGGGTAGAAATCGTAGCGGTAGAGCGCCATGCGCTTCCACTTGGCGAGAGACTGCACGACCTGCGCCTCCTTGCCGGTCTGCAGGATATCGAACGAGACCGGGCGCTCATAGCCGTTGAGATTGTCGTTCAGACCGCTGGACTCCTCGAGAAACAGCGGCGCGGACACGCGAAACAGGTTCAGATTCGCGGCGAGCTGATCCTCAAACAGGCGCTTGAGCAGGCCGATGGCCTTTTGCGTATCGTAAACGCCGAGCAGGCTCTTGTAGCCCTCAGGGATGTAGGTGTTCATGCTGATTACTTTTCCTCGCTTTCTGTGAGCAGACGCACGAGCGCCTGATAGACGTCCTCCGCGTTTGCCTTGAAATAGTGCTCCATCGTGCGTGCCTGCGCCTCATCGGCAGCCAGAAGCTGCATGGAGACGATCTGCCCGATGCCGTCCGAGAGCGCAAGGTGCACGCTGCACCCGCCCTCCGGCGTGTTCGTATGCTGCGCAACGATCATGGCGGCGCGGCGCATCTGCTCGGCGATCGGCTCGGTGACGCGGTCGGCCTTCATGCGCACGGAGTACGGCAGGCTGCTTGCGACCTCGTTGACGTTGCGGCTGCCCTTTTCCGTGATGCGGTACTTGCCGTCCTCCTGCGTGATATGCGCGGTATCCACCAATTCCGCAAGACAGTCGGAATAGTCAAAATAGCCGATGCCGTTGTCGCAGAAAACAAGATCGGACAACGTCTGCCCGTCGACAGCCGCGGGTAAATGATTCAAAATGTAGAGAATCAGGATCTTGATGTCCAATTTCTCATGGATAAATCCGAGACCTTCCATGACGCACCTCTCACTTGGCATAATAAATAATTATAACGCACAAAGCCTTTTGTGTAAAGGTTTTTCCAACTGAATCACATCAAAAACCCCGACGCATACACTGTTACTGAAGCGTGCTTCAATCTGATGCCAGGAGGTTTTGAAATGGCTGACAAAGTTGTACCGGGACCGGTCGAGGGCAGTGCCGCCGTCCGGGAGGCGGTTTGCATCCATACGCGCAAGATCTTTGACGCCTGCCGCGACAAGGACTGTGTGGAGGATCTGCGGGTGTATCCGACGGTGTCCTCGCAGACAAAGCTCGACAGCGCCCTGAGCGTGCGCCCGCGCAGCGCCGAGCTGCTGTGCGCCGACGTGCGCGTTAAGGAGATTACCTTCAACAAAGGCTACTACACGGTGGACGTGACGTACTTCTACCGCGTGCGCGGCGAGACGTTCCCGGGCTGTGAACCGGTGAGCGGTCTTGCGATCTTCGACAAGCGCGTCATGCTCTTCGGCAGTCAGGCGAGCGTGAAGGTGTTCGCTTCCGACGGCGGCGGCTGCGCGCCGTGCGAGGAGGGGCTGCCGGTCGGTGTGGTCGAATCGGTCGACCCGATCGCACTGCACATGAAGCTCGTCGACTGTGCCGCCGCCGGCGAGACAGACCCCGAGCCGCACGCAATCCCGCAGGCGATCCTCGACGCAATGGGCGAGGCGCTCTCGCTCACCTGCAGCGGCAAAAAGCTGCTCGTGACGCTCGGGCAGTTTTCGATCATCCGGCTCGAGCGCGACACGCAGCTGCTCATCCCGGCATATGACTACTGTATGCCGGACAAAGCGTGTCAGGGCTCGAGCGAGGACGATCCGTGCTCGATGTTCAGCCGCATCCACTTCCCCATCGACGAGTTTTTCCCGCCGGACTGCATCACGCCGGACGCCGACTACCGCAGTCTGCTATAAGGCGCGATACGGAAAAATCCCATCGGTTTGCGCCGATGGGATTTTAAAGTCTGTCAAAAAGTAATACTTTTTGACAAAGGGGCTTGCGGCCTGACTGCAGCGCACTCACTGTCGCCAAAGGCGACAGCTCGCACGTTTGCAGGCCGAGATGTATTTTCTCCGCCGCGCATGTCGCCGGAGAAAATGATTCATTTTCTTTCGCCGCTGCGGCGGCGAAACTCTACGAGGTTTTTGATAAGCTGATAACCCCATCGGTTTGCGCCGATGGGGTTTGCACTCAGTTTTTATGCACGACCTCGCCGGTGGACTTGAGGATGCTGTCGGCGGGGATGACGCCGCGCACGCACGACACCGGATAGATGTTCGAGTGGCGGCCGATGACCGTACCGGGGTTGAGCACACTGTTGCAGCCGACCTCAACATAGTCGCCGAGGATGGCGCCGACCTTCTTGCGGCCGGTCTCAATGCGCTCTGCCCCGTTTTTGATGACGACGAGCGTCTTGTCGCTCTTGACGTTCGACGTGATCGAGCCCGCGCCCAGATGGGACTTGTAGCCGAGGATGGAATCCCCGACGTAGTTGAAGTGCGGCGTCTGGACGCAATCGAACAGGACGACGTTTTTCAGCTCGCAGGAGTTGCCGACGACGGCGTTTTTGCCGACGATGGCATTGCCGCGGATAAATGCGCACTGGCGCAGCTCCGCACCGTGGTCGATGATGCAGGGGCCTGCAATATAGGCGCTGTCAAAGATCTTGGCATCGCGCGCGATCCAGATGTTCTCGCCGCGCTGCTCATACTCGTCCGCCGGAAGCGTGGGGCCGAGCTGAAGAATGAAATCTCCGATGTCCGCCAGCGCCTCCCACGGATAGGCCTTATCCGCAAACAGCGGCGCTGCGATCGTTTTGCTCAGATCGAGCAGGTCTTGGATCGTCATCATATCAGCGCACCCGGATCAGATGTCCGCTCTTGCGCATGACATCGATCACATACGCAACGTTTTCCTCGCACAGCTCGTGCGTGCCCGCCTCTACCATGACGCGCAGCACAGGCTCGGTACCGCTCTTGCGCAGGAGGATGCGTCCCTCGTCGCCGAGGCGCTCGGTCACCGCCTGCGCCGCCGCAACAACGGTGGGGTCGCTGAGCGTGGCGTCCTTATCGTCGACCTCCACGTTCGTGAGCTGCTGCGGATACTCGCGCACGGGCGCAGCCAGCTCGGAGAGCTTCTTTTTGCGGTCGAGCATGACCTGCATGAGCTTGATCGCCGTGAGCAGACCGTCGCCGGTGTTGGCATACTTGCCGAAAATGATGTGACCGGACTGCTCGCCGCCGATCAGATGACCGTTGGCGCGCATATTTTCCGCGACATACTTGTCGCCGACGTCGGTCTTTTCATAGCCGATGCCCGCCTCATCAAGCGCCTTGTACAGGCCGAGGTTGGACATGACCGTCGTGACGACCTTCGAGTCACCAAAGCGCCCCTCCGCCTGCATATTGCGCGCGCAGACGTAGAGGATCTTGTCGCCGTTGACGACCGAGCCGTTTTCATCCACGGCCAGGCAGCGGTCGGCATCGCCGTCGAAGGCAAAGCCCACATCCAGCCCGTTGAGGCGGACGTGCTTTTGCAGGTTCTCAATATGCGTCGAGCCGCAGTCACAGTTGATGTTCGTGCCGTCGGGCGTGTTGCCGATGACATAGGTGTCCGCGCCGAGCGCGTCGAAGATGTTCTTGGCCATCATCCACGTGCTGCCGTTGGCACAGTCAAGACCGACCTTCATGCCCTTGTACGAGTGCGTGGACAAGCTGATGAGGTAGCCGATATAGCGGTTGCGGCCGGCAGAATAATCCTGCGTGCGGCCGATGTTCGCGCACGTGGCAAACGGGATCTCCTGATTGCCGTCGAGATACGCCTCGATCTCATCGATGACGCTCTGCTCCATCTTCTCACCGGCGCTGTTGAGCAGCTTGATGCCGTTGTCCTTGTAGGGATTGTGGCTGGCGCTGATCATGATGCCGCAGTCAAAATCGTCCGAGCGGACGATGTACGACACGCTCGGCGTCGTCGTGACGTGCATGAGATAGGCGTCCGCGCCCGAGGCCGTCAGGCCGGCGGACAGGGCATTTTCAAACATATAGCTGGATCTGCGGGTATCTTTGCCGATCACGACCGAGCACTTGTGCTCCCGGCCGTAATACCAGCCGAGAAACCGGCCGATCCGGTAGGCGTGTTCCACCGTCAGGTCAACGTTGGCCTCACCGCGGAAGCCGTCAGTACCGAAATATTTGGACATGAATGCTTTCCTCCGATCAAAATCCCTGCAAAAAACGCAGGCAATTATTTATTATAACTGCGCAGCAGCAGCTTCGTCAAGATAAACCTCCACATCCGTGTGCAGCTGCAGGAAGGATGCAGGGGTAAACGTCTCCGGACGGCCGGTGAGTGTGGCGTTGACCGCCTTCGCACAGCGCGCACCGAAGGCGACGAGCGCGATCTTTTTCGCGCCGAGGATCGTGTGGATGCCGATCGTGACACCCTGCTCCGGCGTCTGCTCAAGCGAACCGAAGGCCGGGGCTGCCGCCTCGCGTGTGACCTCGGCAAGCTTTGCGATGTGCGTCTTTTCGTTGAAGCCGGCACCCGGCTCGTTGAACGCGACATGGCCGCGCTCACCCAGACCGAGGATCACAAGATCGAGCCCGCCAGCCGCCTGAATGACATCGTCATACGCCGCCGCGTGCTCGTCGTCCGTGTCCGGGTCGGGCGCGTGGACGGCCGCAAACGGTTTCGCCGCCGTGAGCGTCTGAAACGCCGTGCCCACCGCGTGTGCGCCATGACCTGCCGCGCCGCAGTATTCGCACGCCTGAAAGAGCGTCGCCCTGTCAAAGGCGAGGTCGCTCGCCGCAAGCGCATTGAGCGCCTCCTCCGGCAGATCCACCGCGGAGACGGCAATGTTCGCCTCCGGCTTGCGCGCGAGCACATCCGCAACCAGCGCGGTCAGCTCCTTGGTAACATCCTGTTTCGTTCCGATGATCGTTTTCATGGCTTGTAACCTCCTATACCATCATCGCGGCCGTGCTCAGAGCGTGACCGTGCCGTCAAACACAAAGGCCGCAGGGCCGGTCATATACAGCAGATCCTGCGTGCGATCCCAAGCGATATGCAGCTTGCCGCCGCGCAGGAGCACATCCGCCGCATCGCCGCACTTGCCCAGCCGCGCCGTCACCGCCAGCGCCGCCGTTGCGCCCGTGCCGCAGGCGAGCGTCTCTCCGCTGCCGCGCTCCCACACGCGCACGCGCAGCGTGTGGTCGTCCACGACCTCGACAAACTCGATATTCGCCCGCGCGGGGAACGCCGCGTGGTTTTCAAACGCGGGACCGATGCGCGGAAAATCCAGCGCCATGGCATCGTCCACATAGGTGACGCAGTGCGGGTTTCCGGTGTTGACCGCCGAGACGACCCACGTCTTGCCGAGCACATCGATCGGCTGCTCGAGAAAGGTCTCCCCCACCGCCGCGACCGGGATCATCTCCGGGCGAAACTCCGCTCTGCCCATGCACACGCGCACGGTCTCGACCGCACCGTCGACTACATTCAGCCAGAGCGTCTTGATGCCGGCAAGCGTCTCGATCGTAAGCTCGGTCTTATCCGTCAGACCGCGGTCATAGACATACTTGCCCACGCAGCGGATGGCGTTGCCGCACATCTCGGAGCGCGAGCCGTCGGCGTTGTACATATCCATGCAGAAATCTGCGCGCTCCGACGGGCAGATCAGTACAAGCCCGTCGCCGCCGATGCCGAAATGCCGGTCCGACAGCCGGATCGCCGCACGCGACGGGTCAGACACGGTCTCGGCAAGGCAGTTGACATAGATATAGTCGTTGCCGCAGCCCTGCATTTTCGTAAACTGCATCCGCAGCACCTCCAAATCGGTATATTCCGCGCAAACCGGGCAAACTAATCCCACCCGGAAAGGCGGTCATTCCATGGCGATCATTCTCATTCGAACGCTGATCTTATTTCTCTCGCTCATCATAGCCATGCGGCTCATGGGCAAGCGCCAGCTCGGCGAGCTGGAGCTGTCCGAGCTCGTGGTGGCGGTGCTGGTCGCGGACATCGCATCCATCCCGCTGCAAAACCCGTCCCTGCCGCTGAGCTACGGGCTCATTCCGCTGCTGGTGCTGTTTTGCTGCGAGCTCATCATCTCCGGCCTGACATACCGGAGCGTTCGCCTGCGCAAGCTGCTCTACGGGCGGCCGAATCTCATCATCGAGCGCGGACGCATCGCACAGCAAGCCATGCACCGCAACCGCTTCACACTCGACGAGCTGACGCAGGAGCTGCGCAATCAGGGCATTGTTGACATTGCGAGCGTACAATACGCCGTGCTGGAGACAAACGGCCGGCTCAACATCATCCTCACGCCGCAGCAGCAGCCGGTCACGGCCGAGCAGATGGGCATCACGCCGGACGACACCGGCTACTTCTCCATCCTCATCAACAACGGGCGCATCATCGGCAAAAATCTCAAGCGCATGGGGCGTGACGAGCGCTGGCTGCAAAAGCAGCTGCAGCAGCGCGGCGTGCAGAGCGTCCAAGACGTCTATCTGCTGATGTGCAGCGACGCCGGTCAAATCTATTTTGCCGCAAAGGAGCCGATATGAAAAAGGAAATCATTGCGTGTGCGCTCCTGCTCGTGCTCGTCGCCGGCTGCGTCTGCAACATCCGGTATCTGGACCGGCTCTGCACACAGCTGGACGACGCCGCGGCACAGGCAGAAGCGCGCTGCGCATCCCATGACGCGGACAGCGCCGCCGAAGCGCTGCGCACGGCGGCCGAACGCTGGCACGCAGCCGAGGGCTATGCCCACTGTATGCTGCCGCACGAGAGCACAGACGCTGTGACGGAGGGCTTCCGTCAGGCCTTGCGCGCGCTCGAGAGCGGCGCGCCGTCCGCCGCGGCGGACATCGCCCTGCTGCGTCTGCGCATCCAGGGTCTCGCCGACGGGGAGCACGTCACGCTCGGCAATGTGTTTTAGCCGCGGTCGTTGAGGATCTTCGTCAGCTCCTGCATGAAGGTGTCGATGTCCTTAAACTGGCGGTAAACGGAGGCAAAGCGCACGTAGGCGACCTCGTCGATGTTCTTGAGGCGCTTCATGACCATCTCGCCGACCTGCTCGGTCGTAATCTCGCGCTCGAGCGCACTCTGCAGCTCCTGCTCGATCTCATCGGCGATCTTCTCCAGCACCGGCAGCGGCACCTTACGCTTGTCGCAGGCACGCACCATGCCGTTGATGAGCTTGCTCTTATCAAAGCTCTGGCGGCTGCCGTCGCGCTTGATAACGACGAGCGGGAGCGTTTCAATGATCTCATAGGTCGTAAAGCGCTTCTGGCAGGCAAGGCACTCGCGGCGGCGGCGGATGGTCGCGCCCTCCTCAGCCGGGCGGGAATCTATGACCTTGCTCTCGGCAAAGCCGCAAAACGGGCATTTCATACGTTGCGTCCTCCATGTAATTTGGTTTCCGGTTACTTTACATAATTCCGTACAGTACTATACCACAGCCCGACCGCTTTTGCACGAAAAATTTCGCCATATCTGGTGTTTTTCCCATCAGATATGGCGACACTCTACGAAATGTACAGTTTCTGGAACTCCTCGCGTGACATGAGCGCATTGAGCACCTCGAGCAGCGCGTTCGTGCTCAGATGCTCGGGCAGGTCAAGCTGCGCGAGCAGCCGCTGCCGGGCAGCCTTGCTGTCCGCACCGCCGGTGAGACCGGCAGCATAAAGATCCGCCTTCGTAATGCGCGCGCCCGCAGCCGGCGTCTCCTCCCCTTCAATGGTCGCACCCGCACGGCGCAGCGCCTCGAGCAGCACGTCCGGACGCATTCCCTCCACGCCGAGCTTGCCCTCCTTGGAGGCGGTGCGCTTGCGCCGCTCCTTTCCGGCAATGTCCGGGATATAGGCGTGCTTGACCTGCGACGGGTCGATGGCGCCGCGCAGGTAATTGCGGATGACAAAGCCCGCGCCGTCACTGTCCGTGAGCACGATGATGCCGCGCGTCTCGGCCAGACGGCGCAGCAGCGCCAGACGCTGGCTGTCATGAAAGATGCCGAAGCCGGAGGTCTCGAGGATGGGCGCGTCGACGATCTGCGCGAGGGTGTTTTTATCATACCGCCCCTCGACGATGATGGCCTCGCGGATGCGGATCATGCCGCACCTCCCACGGCGATGCGCAGCAGCAGCTCCTTGAGCAGCGCCACGTCATCCGCGCCGCTGCTTTTCATGGCAAAGTCCGCCTGCGCGCACAGGCGCACAGCCTCCTCCAGCTGGCGGCCAGTGAATTTCCGCGCCGAGCGCAGGAGGTTTTCCGCGATAAAATCATACGGCACACCGAGCATCTCGCGCAGCTCGCTCGTGCCGATACCGGCGCGGCGCGCAAGGCGGGCGGCATAGAGCCTGCGCATCTGCTGACCGATGACGGCAAGCAGGAAGATCGGCGTGTTGTCCTTATCGGCCAGCAGGTCTGCGAGGATGCGCATCGCGCCGTCATAGTCCTGATCGGCCAGGCAGTCGGTCATCTCATACATGACCGCCTCCGGAATACGCTGCGCCACGGCGAGAATGTCCGCGCGCGTGACCGTATCGCCCTGCGCATAGGCCGCGATCTTGTCGATCTCCGGGATCATGGTGTTCATGAGACCGCCGGTGAAGAAGATGAGCTGGCGTGCATCCTCGGGCGAGATATTTTTCCCGTGCGCGGCAAAGTGCTTGCCGACCCACTGCACGAGCGCAGGTTCCCCCTGCGCGGTAAACTGCACGAGCTGTCCGTTCTTTTTGAAGGCCTTGGTCGTCTTCAGGCGTCCGTCCGGCTCAAACGCCGTGTCCATGACGAACACGAGCGTGCAATAGTCCGGCAGATCGCTGATGACCCGGATGAGTGTGTCGGCTTCTTCCTCGCGGCATTTATTCGTGTCATAGCCGCGCACCTCGACGAGCGTGCGCTCACTGAGAAACGGCACGGCGTCGATCGCATCGGCCAGCGCCTGAAAATCGAGCTCCGCGCCGTCAAAGCGGCGGTAGCTGAAATCGTCCTCCCCGCCGGGGATGCAGAGCTTTTTGAGCTGCAGCAGATACTGCTCGCGCAGATAATCCTCCCGCCCCCAGAGCAGATACAGACAGCCGGGACCCTGTTGGCGCAGCGCGCGCAGCTGAACTTTATAATCTTGAATATCCTGCTTCTTTTTTCCTTTAGCCATAACGTTTCCTCACGAGAGATGCACCGTGACGTCGCCCATGCGGTCGGTGCGGTAAATGGGTATGTTGTGCGCCTGCAGGCGCGCAAGCGTCTCTGCCGTCGGGTGGCCGTAATGGTTGTAGCCGACGGAGATGATCGCAGCATCCGGCGCGATGGCATCGAGCCACGCGTCGCACGTCGAGTTCTTTGAGCCGTGGTGACCGACGAGCAGCAGCTCGATATCGGGATAGGTGCAGGCGGCAAGAAACTTTGCCTCCGCCGCACTGTCCACGTCGCCGGATATCAGGGTATCATAGGTGCCGATCGATGTCAGCACGATCATGCTGCCGTCCTCCTTCCCTGCGCACGGCTCGGGATACAGGCGCACCGTGATGCCGCCCGCCGTGAGCGTCTGCTCCGTGTCCACACGCACGACCGTCGTGCGGCGCTGTGCGGCAAGGGCGAGAATGTCGCTCAAGGGCGCTTTGGTCGTGTCCGCCTCTGCCGGGATCGCAAGCGTCCGCACCGGCAGCCAGTGCATCAGGCGCAGCACACCGTTTACGTGGTCATCATGCGGATGCGTGAGCACGAGCAGATCCAGACTGCGATGCCCCTGCGTGAGCAGCTTGTGCGCGGCGATGTCGCCGGGCTTCTCGGTCAGAAACCGGCCGCCGCAATCGACCATCACGCAGCTGCGTCCGCTCGAAAAGACAACACTCTGCCCCTGACTGACATCGAGCGCCGTGACTGTTGACGTGTGCCGCAGCTGCACGGCGCTGACCGTCAGCACCGCACACAGCGCCAGCACGCTGCACGCAGCCGGGATGCCCCGGTGCACGCGCCGGCGGCGCGAGATGACCCACGCTGCGCCGAACGCGCCATACGTAAACACGAGCCACAGCACAACGCTGCGGTTTCCGGTAAAGAGCACCGCACCCGGGAGCTTGGAGAGCAGCTTTGCCACGGCGAGGATATAGCGCAGCGGCCACGCCGTCACCCAAGCGGCAGCCATGCCGCCCCACGCCAAAAAGAGGCCGAGCAGCGCCGTCAGATAGCAGCCGATGAACGCCGCCGGCAGCAGCCACAGGATCAGCAGGTTCGTGACCGGTGCGATGAGCGAAATGTTGCCGAAATGCAGCGCCGTGAGCGGCACGGTGAACACCATCGCGCCGACGGAGCTCGCCGTTGTGGCAATGAAGAAGGTGCGCACCCTGCGCCGTGGGCGCGAGAGCTTCATCCCCGCGGGCAGCAGACGCGCACTGAGCGCGCGGTGCAGCGCGCCGGACACGCAAAACAATCCCGCCATCGACGCAAACGAGAGCTGCAGGCTGACGCTTCCGGCGGCGAAGGGATTCGATGCAAGCAAGATCGCCAGCGCCGTCAGCAGCGATGTCGGCGGGTCATTCTCCCGTCCGAGCAGCGGCGCAAACAGCACCAGCGCCGTCATAAACGCCGCGCGCAGCACCGAAGGACTGCCGCCCGCCATGACCGTGAACACGATCATCAGCGGCAGACCAATGACGGCGGTCGTGCGGCGGTTTCCGGTAAAGAGACGCAAAAAGCCCAGCAGAAACGCCAGATGCAGACCTGAGACCGCGACCGTGTGCATGATGCCGGTCGTGCTCAGCGGGATGTCGAGGTCTTGCGCATAGAGCGCGGTCTTATCGCCGAGCATGAGCGCCTGCGCAAACGGCAGCACATCTGCCGGGAACGCCGCCTGTGCGCTCGTCTTGAGCGCGTGGGCAACGGTTTTCGGCCAGTAGAGCCGGCTGCGTGACCAGACGCCGGTATGCGCGAGCGAACCCTCCTTGACGTTGCCGATGAGATAGATGCCCTTGGAGGTATAGGCGTCCGTCTCCGCTCCGTAACGGTGCGTCGACGCGCGGAGCTTGACCTCCGCCGTGATCTCATCACCGGGGCGCAGCGACGCCGCGCCCGCGTCGGAGACATAGAGCCGCGCTTTGCAGGACGGCACATCCGGGCTCGTGAGCAGCACAGTCAGCCCATAGCTGTGCTCATACGCAGCCGGGTACTCCGTTACCCGTCCGGCGACCGTCTGCGACGCATCCGAGACGGCTTCAGCCGGCGTCAGCCGCGTGACCGAAGCCGCGGCATACCACCCGAAGCCGATCGCCGCCGACAGCAGCGCCAGCATCACACGGCGGCGCGGCGCACCCGGCAGCAGCAGCGCCGTGAGCGCAAGCACGACCGCCGCCAGCGCCGCCGGAAGCACCCAGTGTCCCGGCAGCAGAAAGTGCGCCAGAAAGATCGCAGCCGAAAAACCGCCTGCGCAGTATGCCAGCTTTCGCACGCCGTCGCCCCCCCCTCTTTGCTGCAGACATTATAAACAAAATCGGCGGCCGGAACAAGTCCCGCCGCCGAATTTCGTTTGCTTACAGCAGCTTCTCGCCCATCGGCGCGCCGCCGAGGACGTGGAAGTGCAGATGGTGCACAGTCTGACCGGCATCGTCGCCGCAGTTGGAGATGACACGGTAGCCGCCGGTCAAGCCCTCCTGCGCGGCGAGCTTTGCGATGACCTCAAAGCATTTGGCGACCACGGCGGAATTATCCGCCGTGATGGACGCGACTGCGTCGATGTGCTGCTTCGGGATCACGAGAAAATGCACCGGCATCTGGGGATTGATGTCACGAAATGCATAGACATCATCGTCATTGTACAGGCAGGTGGAAGGGATCTCCCCCGCCGCGATCTTACAAAACAGGCAATCACTCATGATGAAATCCTCCTTACAGTCCCAGCTTTTGCGCTACGAAATCGTCCACGATGGCCAGCGCGTCATCGATCTTGAGCACCTCGCTGCCGCCGCCCATGGCGGAGTCCGGCTTGCCGCCGCCCTTACCGCCGGCGACCGCCGACACCGCACGCACCAGATCACCGGCGCGGATGCCCCTGGCAACGGCGTTCTTGCCGCAGACAGCCACGAACGTCACCTTGCTCTCCGTCGCCGTGGCGAGCACCGCGACCGTGTCGGGGTCTTTGTCGCGCAGGAAATCGCCGAGCTTGCGCAGGTCGCCGGCCTCGAGATCGGTGCGCGTGGTCGTGATGACCTTGATGCCGCCGATGTTCTTCGAGGCGTAGAGGAAGCGCTCCACGTCACTGTGCAGGATCTTCTCCTTCATGCGCTCAACGCTCTGGCGCGCCTCCTTGAGCTCCGATGCAAAGCTCTTGGCCTTGGCGAGAATGTCCACCGGCTTTGCGTGCAGCACCTCGGCCGCGGCGTACAGACGGCGGTTGACCGCCTCCATCTCGTGCAGATAGGCCTTGCCGGTGATCGCCTCGATGCGGCGCACACCGGATGCGACCGAGCTCTCGCCCGTGATGCGGAACGGACCGACCTTTGCGGTATTGTCCACGTGCGTGCCGCCGCAGAGCTCCACGGACTTGCCGCCCATGTTCACGACGCGCACGACATCGCCGTACTTCTCGCTGAAGAGCGCCGTGGCACCGGCAGCCTTCGCCTGCTCCATGCTCATCTCGGACACGGTGACGTCCATGCCGTCGAGGATCCAGTCGCTGACGATCTCGTTGATGCGCTGCAGCTCATCGGGCGTGACGGCCGAGAAATGCGTCAGGTCAAAGCGCAGGTGATCCGGCTCGACGAGCGAGCCCGCCTGATGCACATGGTCGCCCAGCACCTCGCGCAGCGCAGCCTGCAGCAGATGCGTGGCAGAGTGCGCGCGCATGATCGCCTTGCGGCGGTCGGTGTCGATGCGCGCCGTGACGGTCTGCTCGACCTGCAGGCGGCCGGAGCGCAGCACACCGTGATGCAGGAACTTGCCGGCCTTGTCCTTCTGGACATCCGTCACCTCAAAGAGCGCATCGTCGGCCGCAATGACGCCATGGTCGGCCACCTGACCGCCCATCTCGGCGTAAAACGGCGTGCGCTCGAGCACGAGCACGCCCTGCTTGCCGGCGTCGATCTCCGAGCAGACCTCGCCGTCGCAGACGATGGCAAGGATCGTGCCCTGATCCTCCGTGCGGTCATAGCCGGTGAACTGCGTCGGCGTCGGGTCGAGACCGAGATCCACACCGGCCCACGCCAGATCACCGAGCGCCTCGCGCGCTTTTCTTGCGCGCACGCGCTGCTGCTCCATGAGCTCGCGGAACGCATCCTCGTCCACGGTCATGTCCTGCTCCTGCACCATCTCGCGGGTCAGGTCGATCGGGAAGCCGTAGGTGTCATAGAGCTTGAACGCATCCGCGCCGGAGAACACGCGCTCACCCTTAGCCTTGTGCTCGGCGAGCAGGTCGGAGAAAATATGCATGCCGGCATCGATGGTCTTGGCGAAGTTCTCCTCCTCGTTGCGGATGACGCGGGTGATATACGCCTGCTTCTCGCGCAGCTCGGGATACTGGCACTCGTTTTCGTGCACGACCATATCCACGACCTGATACAAAAACGGCTCGTTGACGCCGAGGAGCTTGCCGTGGCGCGCAGCGCGGCGCAGCAGGCGGCGCAGCACATAGCCGCGTCCCTCGTTCGAGGGCAGGATGCCGTCCGAGATCATCATGACGGAGGCGCGGATGTGGTCAGTGATGACGCGCAGGGACACGTCGGTCTTATGGCTGTCGCCATAGTGCGCGCCGGTGATCTCGCTGACCTTGCGCGTGATGTTCATGACGGTATCGACGTCGAACAGTGAGTCCACACCCTGGCAGACAACGGCCAGACGCTCCAGGCCCATACCGGTATCGATGTTCTTCTGAATGAGGTCGGAGTAGTTGCCGTTACCGTCATTGTCAAACTGGGAAAAGACGTTGTTCCAGACCTCCATATAGCGGTCGCAGTCGCAGCCGGGCGCACAGTCCGGCTTGCCGCAGCCGTATTCCTCACCGCGGTCAAAATAGATCTCCGAGCAGGGGCCGCACGGACCGGAGCCGTGCTCCCAGAAGTTATCCTCCTTGCCGAGACGCGTGATGCGGCGCTCGGGGATGCCGATCTCGTCGCGCCAGATGTTGAACGCCTCGTCGTCCTTTTCATACACGGACGGATAGAGCCGCTCGGGATCGAGGCCGACCCACTCCGGACTCGTCAGAAACTCCCACGACCAGGCAATGGCCTCGTGCTTGAAATAGTCGCCGAAGGAGAAGTTGCCGAGCATCTCAAAATACGTGCCGTGACGCGCCGTCTTGCCGATGTTTTCAATGTCACCGGTGCGGATGCACTTCTGGCAGGTGCAGATGCGGTGGCGCGGCGGCTCCTTGTCGCCCTTGAAGTAGGGCTTCATCGGCGCCATGCCGGAGTTGATGAGCAGCAGACTTGCATCGTCCTGCGGGATGAGCGAAAAGCTCGGCAGACGCAGGTGCTCCTTCGTCTCGAAAAAGCGCAGGAACATCTCGCGCAGTTCATTCAGACCATAAGATTTCATATCATCTATCCTCCAATTGTGTTTGCTTCATTCGTTTTTCAGCCGCTCGGACAGGCTGGGTGCGTCCGCGCGATAAAACTCCAGCTTGCCGCAGGACTTGCAGGCATAAATATCGACCTCGAGCGCGCCGGAAAAGAGGTTGGACAGGTGGCCGGTGAAAAAGCCGTATTGCCCAAGCTGCAGGGATTCATGACCCAGATGCTCCATCTCGCCGTTACAACGCAGACATTTCATATATACCTCCTCAAAAAAAGATGCCTCCGCCCCATACACAGGGGCGAAGGCAAACTGCTTTCACGGTACCACCCTGATTGCCGCTCACGCGGCGTCTCAAGTCGTCCTTAACGCGGACACACGTCCCGGTCGTCCCGGGCCGCTCCGAAGCGGCCGCCATGCCGCCGGCCGAAGGGCTTCCACCGTCCCCTTCTCTCTGATGACCGGGTGCTGCACAGCTTTTCTCCATCACAGCGTTATCGTCTGGATTTTTATATTTTACCACATTCGAGCCGGATGTCAACCGTTTCTGCGGGCAATTTCCGGCGGATGAGCGACAGCGGCGCAGCCGCGCACGGCAGCGGCATGGTAAAGCGCTGCATCGGGTGCGGCACGGTCTCAAGCGGCAGACCGTCGGCGTCGCGCAGCGCCTCGGCCGTGAAGGTCACGGGCGGTGCGTCGGGCGTGATGAGCTCGAGCGTATCACCGGCGCAGAACTTGTTGCGCTGTGTCAGCACGGCGCGTCCGTCCGGCGCGGTACCCTCCACGACGGCGCAGACCTCAGCCCCGGCAAAGTAGGCGGAGTTCGCCGTATACTGTCCCGGCTCACCGAAGTAAAAGCCGGTGCTGTACGGGCGGTGGCTGATCTGGAGCACCTCGCGCTGCCAGACCGGGTCGAGCGGACGGCCTGCCACGGCATCATCGAGCGCGTGGCGGTAAGCGTTCGTGACCGCGCCGACATAGTAAGCGCTCTTGGTGCGCCCCTCGATCTTCAGACTCGTGATACCTGCATCGAGCAGCGCGGGCAGATGCCCGATCATGCACATATCGCGGGAGTTAAAGATATACGTCCCCCGTTCGTCCTCTGTAATATCGAACACCTGACCGGGGCGCTTGGCCTCCGTGAGACCGTACTGCCAGCGGCAGGGCTGCGCGCAGCGGCCGCGGTTGGCATCGCGCCCAGTGAGGTAGTTCGACAGCAGGCAGCGGCCGGAAAACGACACGCACATCGCCCCGTGGACGAACGCCTCCAGCTCCAGCTCCGGCGGCGTGTTGGCGCGGATGGTGCGGATCTCGGCAAGCGACAGCTCGCGCGCGAGCACGACCCGCTGCGCGCCGAGATCGTACAGCGCTGCGGCGGCGGCCGAATTGACCACGCCGAACTGCGTGCTCACGTGCAGCGCCACATGGGGCGCATGGCGCTTGGCCAGCGTGATCACGCCGAGGTCGGCCGCGATGATTGCGTCCACGCCCGCATCGTCGAGCAGTTCGAGGTACGCGGGCAGCTGCGCCATCTCGTCATCGCGCGGCAAGGTATTGCACGTCACGTGCACGGCAGCGCCCTGCGCGTGCGCAAGCTGCACGGCGGCGCGGATCCCGTCCGGCGTGAAGTTTTCCGCACCGGCGCGCATACCAAACTGCGCCCCGGCGAGATACACTGCGTCCGCGCCGAAATGGAGCGCCATTTGCAGGCGCTCCAGATCTCCGGCGGGGCACAACAATTCCGGTTTGTTCATGCCACCCCTCCGCTTATTGTGAATAACTCTGTTTGGCCACGAACGCCTGGAATTCGCCGTAGCTCGTGAAGAACTTGTGCGTGCCGGACTCCGAATCGAGCGCATAGTACAGCGCCTTTGTGCTCGCCGGCGAGAGCGTTGCCTTGATGGACGCAAGACCGGGGTTTGCGATCGGTGTCGGCGGCAGGCCCTTGTTCTGGTAGGTGTTGTAGGGGCTGTCGATCTTTGTGTCCTCCACGGTGAGCACATCCTTATGCTCCGGCAGGACGTACATGATCGTCGAGTCGATCTGCAGCGGCATTCCCGCCGCGATGCGGTTATAGATGACGGCGGCGATCATGGCGCGCTCATCGTCGTTGGCCGCTTCCTTTTCGATCATGGACGCGACCGTGACGACCTCCTGCATAGACATGCCGCGCTCATCCGCCTTTTCCAGCATTTCGGCCGTGATGCGGTTGTGGAAGTTCTCGAGGAACTTGTTGATGGCGCTCGAGGCCTGCATGCCCTGATAGAATTCATACGTATCCGGGAACAGGAAGCCCTCCAGACGCTTGGCGTCTCCCTGCTTGCTCTGATCCAGGAATGAGTAGTTGTAGGAGTAGTTCGCGGCGGCATCCATGAGGTCATCATACGAGCAGACGTTTTCCTGCTCAAGCTTGCGGAAGATCTGCTCCATCGAATAGCCCTCGGGGATGGTGACCTTGGTCGTGACCATTGCGCCCGAGCCGACCTGCATTTTCTTGACGAGCGCGCGGTAATCGTAGTTCGTGCTCAGCTCATACGTGCCGGGGTCGATCTTCGTCTTTGCGTGCGAGACGCTGCAATAGAGCTGGAAGAGTCCCTTGTACTTGATGATGCCGGCGTCCTTGAGCTGCTTTGCCACATAGCCGACGCTGACCTGATGACCGGTGCGCTCCTTGGCATTGCCCTCGGAGTCCGTGTAGGAAATCGTGATATCCTTAAATTCCGCCTTGTCGAGCGTGATCGTCGCCGTGACGGGCTCTTTGTTGAGCGCGAGCACGTCCGACGCCGCCATCCAGCCGACGCAGGCGAGAATGATGCTGACGCTGACGACGAAGGCGAAATAGATCAGTCCGCCGAGACAGCCGCTGCGCCCGGCGCGCTGCTGCGCCTCCGGCTCCTGCACAGGGCGGGATGCCGGCTGGCGGCGCACGGCGTGCGTTTGCTCCGGCTGCGGACAGGCGGGGCGCTCGGCATGCGTCTGCTCCGGCTGCGGACGGGCGGGGCACACGGCGTGCGGCTGACCCTCCGGCTGTGCCGGACGGGCGGGGCGCACGGCGCTGCGCCGGGCATTCGGCTGCTCCGGACGCGGGTGCGCCGCGTGCTGCTGTGCCGGACGCGGACGGGCAGCGCGCGGCTGACCCTCCGGCTGTGCCGGACGGCGGCGGGCAGGCTGCGCCGGACGCTGCGGACGGGACGGCTCCCGTTCGTCGCGGAACAGCTCATCAAAGTTCTTAAAATGATCGGCCATGGCTTGATCTCCCTGTCAACATGGAATGCGTCCCTGCCGCCGTGCGGCGCAGGAACTCCCCTTCCCCTTCGGGCATAAGATAAGGCGACGGACGGAAACGGCGCCGTTTGTCCGGTCATGCCGGAAAACTTCGCGCCAGATCCATGCACCGCGCGGGGTCTGGCTGCGCAAAAATCCGTTGCGCGGAGAAAGGGTTTTGGTTATGTGCTGCGCAAATAATAACAACAGCTGTCTGTGGATCATCCTCATTCTGATCCTGCTCTTCTGCTGCGGCGGCGGCAGCTGGGGCAACTGTGGCTGCGAGAACAACAACGGCTGCGGCTGCGGCTGCTAACAGCCGCTGAGGGATCGGGGCTCCTCCGGGAGCCCCGGTTTTTCCTGCGGGCGCAAAACGCCCTGTTCTGTTATGACGGCCGCGACCGGCATATCGTTCCACGCCGTCGGCAGCGCGTCGAGCAAAAACGCCGCGCGGATGAGACCCACGGTGCAGCAGTCGAGCTGCGCGAGACAGCGGTCATAGTACCCGCCGCCGCGGCCGAGCCGGCGTCCCGCGCGGTCATAGGCAAGCGCCGGGACAAGCATCAGATCGCCGGGCTGCGGCTGCAGCACCGGTGCGCTGCGCGGCGGCTGCGGGATGCCGTAGCGTCCGGGCACGAGCGCACCGTCATAGCGCGCAAAATACATCTGTCCGCCGGCCTCCGGGACCGGAAGCGCCACCGTTTTCCCGCGGCGGCGCGCCTGCGCGAGAATCGCGTGCGTATCCACCTCCGGCACGACGCTGCAATAGGCAAAGATCCGCTCCGCCGCCTGAAACTCCGGCAGTGCGAGCACCTGCATCGTGATGGCAACGTCGCACGCGGCATTGTCCGCGGGATCGCTCTGCGCAAGCTGCCGGCGCAGCGCTTCACGCAGGGCGGACTTTTCCTCGGAAATGCTCATAGGGCGCTGCGGATGATCGAGAAGATCTCCTCGTGCTTTTCCTCGAGCGCACGCTCCGCACCGTCTTTCATAAACGGCACGACCGTCCAGCCGTAGTGCGCGGCGGCAAGGCGGCCGATGCGCAGGCAGTTTTCCAGATACGCCTCGTCCTGCTCATGGATGTCGGCCTTGGTGTTGAGTTTTTCCTGCCTGTGCTGCATCCGCTTGAGCGAGGTCGGCAGGTCCACGTCCAGATAGAGCACCAGATCCGGGCGCGGCAGACCCATCTTGCCGTACTCGAGATCGTACAGCCAGTCAAAGAAGGCCGGCAACTCCGCCTCGGGCAGCTTCGAGCCCTGATGGATGGCGTTGGAGGTCGTGTAGCGATCCGAGAGGATCAGGCCGCCGTTTTCATAGATCTCGCCCCAGTCGGTGCGGTAGGACGCATAGCGGTCGACCGCGAAAAACGTGGACGCGGCATAGGCGTTGACGTCCGACGGGTGCGTACCGAACGCGCCGTTGAGGTACATCCGGATCAGCGCCGACGATTCCTGGTCGTAGCGCGGGAACACAATATGATGGTAGGCCATGCCCGTCTCATCAAAACGCGAGCACAGGCGGCGGTACTGCGCGGACTTTCCGCTGCCGTCGATGCCCTCCAATACGATCAGTTTACCCTTCGCCATGGTGTTTCTTCCCCCGCAGCCTGCGGCCGATGGCCGCAAACAGGAATTTCGGCAATTTCATCATGCGGCCGATGCGCTTCGGCTCTTTGATGAGCCGGTAAAACCACTCGAGACCGAGCTTCTGAAAAAACTTCGGTGCGCGCTTGACGTTGCCGGCAAACACGTCCAGACTGCCGCCGAGCCCCGCCATAAGACCAACGCGCAGACGCGGGGCGTTGCGCTGCATCCACAGCTCCTGCTTCGGCGCGCCAAGGCACACAAGCAGCAGATCCGGCTGCACGGCATTGATCTTCTCCACAACGGGATCATCGTCCTGAAAATAGCCGTCGTTCGTGCCGGCGATGACGAGACCGGGAAACCGCTCGCGCATCTTCTCGCCCGCAGCATCGGCGACGCCGGGCTTCGCGCCGAGCAAAAACACGCTCTTGCCCTCGCGCCCCATCTGCGTCATCAGCGCCGCGGCAAAGTCGATGCCCGGCAGCTTCGCGCGCAGCGGCGTGCCGAGGATCTTCGCGCCGTAGATCACGCCGATACCGTCGGCCAGCACAAGATCCGCATTCTGCACGGCCTGCATGGCCGCCGCATCCTCGCGGCAGAGCATCACGATCTCGGGATTCGGCGTGACAACATAGGCCGCGCGCCGCTCCGCCATCAGGTCACGCGCACACGCGACCGCTTCATCCATCGTCAGGCTGTCAAATCCGACGCCCATTACATCAATTCGCATGAAAACCTGTTTCCTCCGTTATACCTGAGCAAAGACTTCGCCGATCTTCTCATGGATGATGAGATCCGCCTGCGCGTCATACGGCGTGGCGCTGCGGTTGATGAGCACCAGCTTATGCCCGGAATAGTAATTCAAAAGTCCAGCCGCGGGGTACACGGCCAGCGACGTCCCGCCGACGATGAGCACCTCCGCCTCGCGGATATAGCGGATGGACTTGGACAGAACGTCCTCATCCAGACATTCCTCGTAAAACACGATGTCCGGCCGGATGATGCCGCCGCAGTCACAGTACGGCACGCCGGTGCCGTGGTTGACACGCTCCGCCGGGTACGGCCGGCCGCAGCGCATACAGTAGCAGCGGTGGATGCTGCCGTGCAGCTCGAGCACGTTCTTGCTCCCGGCCGCCTGATGCAGCCCGTCGATATTCTGCGTGATGACGGCCTGCAGCTTTCCCTCGCGCTCCAGCTCGGCAAGGCGCAGGTGCGCGCGGTTGGGCTTGGCGCCGTCCACAACGAGCTTGTCCCGGTGGAATTTGTAGTATTCCTCCGGATGCGCGATGAAAAACGAGTGGCTCAGGATCGTCTCGGGCGGATAGTCATACTTCTGGTTATAGAGGCCGTCCACACTTCGAAAATCCGGGATGCCGCTCTCGGTCGAGACACCGGCGCCGCCGAAAAAGACGATGCGGTCACTGCCGTCGATCCACTGTCTGAGCTGCTGAATGTTATCCATGAACTCCGCCTCCCATAAAATCCGGCCGCGAACGGCCACCTTTTATCATACAACGCTTTGCGCGGCGGGTCAACGCTGCGCGAGCAGAAAGCGCTCGATGGCCTCGGCCACGCCGTCATGGTCGCAGTCGGGCATGACATACCGCGCCGCCGCCTTCACATCGTCAATGGCGTTGCCCATGGCGAGCGGCAGCCCCGCGTCACGCAGCATCGAGCGGTCATTTTCCGAGTCGCCGATGGCGATCGCCGCGCTGACCGGGATGTTCAGACACCGGCACAGCGCCTGCAGGCCGCTGCCCTTGTCGACGCCGGTGGCGTTGACCTCCACGCCCGCGCTCTCACACGGGACAACCCATGCGGGCGCATCCTGCACGCGCGCAAGAAACTTGGCGCGCTCGGCCGCGTCCGTAAAGTAAAAGTCGAGCTTCTCGACCGGGTAAGGCGCGGCAAGGAAGCTGCGCTCCATCTCCTCGGCGGCCGTGCCGTTGGCCTTGAAATTATCCACATAGGCGTCCATGCCGAAACGCTGCGGATCGTTGAGCAGCTCCGGGCGATAGAGCGCCTCTCCGTTGGAAAAGATGATCGGAAAACCGTCGAGCCCGACAAATGCACGCATGACGCCCGCCGCGGTATCGGCAGCGATGTTCTGCGACGAGATGATGCGGTTTTCCACACAGTCAGCCACGGCCGCGCCGCTGGACGTGATGGCATAGCGCATGGCCGGAAACTGACGCATATACGGTGCGATCTGCCGGTAGCAGCGCCCGGTCGACATGACGACATGGTATCCGTGCGCAAGTGCCTGCGTCACGGCGGCAGCCGTGCGCGGGGTGATCTCCTTTTTCGAGTTGAGCAACGTGCCGTCCATATCGACGGCAATGAGCTGATAGGCCATGGAACGTTCCTTTCTGCACAATTTCACAGTGTATATTGTACTCATTTTGACCCGATGTGTCAACCGTCCGCGCGGGACTTGAACCGGCGGCGCAAAGCCGCTATAATAGCGGCAGACTGCTTTTCAAGGAGTGACACCATGTTTGTTGACCAAACCGTATATCGCGGCCGGGCCGAGAACGCGAACCGGCTCGATAAGGAGCTGCGCTGCTACGACCTGCTCGATCGTCTGGGGCTGAGCTATGATCGCGTCGATCACGACACCGCCGACACGATCGAGGCCTGCGCCGCCGTGGAGCAGGTGCTGGGTGCCGGGATCTGCAAGAATCTCTTTCTCACGAACCGGCAGCAGACGGCGTTTTACCTGCTGCTGATGCCGGGGCACAAGCCGTTTCGCACGAAGGATCTCTCGCACCAGATCGGCAGCGCGCGGCTGTCGTTTGCCTCCCCGGAGCATATGCTTGAACTGCTGGATATCACGCCCGGCTCTGTGAGCGTGCTTGGTCTGATGAACGACCGCGACGCGCGCGTGCGGCTGCTCATCGACCGCGACCTGCTGGACGATGCGTACCTCTGCTGCCACCCGTGCATCAACACGTCCACGCTCAAGCTGCGCATGGCGGACGCCGTCGACGTGCTCATCCCGGCGCTGGCACACGCGCCGACATATGTCGACCTGCCGGTATATGCCCCGGAGACCTGAGGCATAAAAAGAAAAAAATCCTGCATCCGAGGATGCAGGATTTTTTATGACTTAGTAGTAGCGCTTGTTCTTGTTCTTACGAGCAGCCTCCGACTTTTTGCGGCGACGCACGCTGGGGCTCTGGTAGTACTCCTTGCGGCGCAGATCGGACATGACGCCGGCCTTGGCACAGCTGCGCTTAAATCTCTTGAGCGCGTTGTCCAGAGACTCATTCTCCTTGACGTAGATTTCAGACATTTTATTCCCTCCCTCCAAATACGCCTTGCGGCGCTTCAAGGGCCATCATGCATGGCTTTAGCGTTAACATTATAATTGCTATCACGCCGAATGTCAAGATGAAGTTATGCCTTCGGCTTCAAAATCAAATTGACCAATTTGTTCGGAACGTGAATGACCTTGACGATCTGCATACCGTCCATCTGGCGCTGCACCTTGTCGAGCGCCATGGCAGCGTCAACAACGGTCTGCTGGTCGCTGTCCTTCGGCACGGTGACGGTGCCCTTGAGCTTGCCGAGCACCTGCACGGCCATGGTGACGGTCGTGTCGACGGTCTTGGCCTCGTCATACGTCGGCCAGGCGCACTGGCAGCACATTTTGCCGTACTTGGCGGCAAAGCCGAGCCGCTCCCAGATCTCCTCGACGATGTGCGGCGCAAACGGGCTGAGCAGGAGCAGCAGCTGCTCCATATCGCCCTTCGTGCAGCCGTTGGACGCAAACTCATTGGCCATGCTCATCATGGTCGCAATGGCGGTGTTCATCTTCAGCTCGTCGATGTCCTCGGTGACCTTCTTGACGGTCTTATGGATGACCGCCTCGTTCTTGGCCGAGATCTCCGGATCGTCCGTGCAGCTCTCGCTGAGATTCCAGACGCGGTCAAGGAAGCGCTTCGAGCCCTTGACGGCCTCGTTGGACCAGGAGACGGCCTTCTCAAAGTCGCCGATGAACATGATGTGCAGACGCATGGTATCCGCGCCGTACTGATCAACGATGTCGTTGGGATTGACGACGTTGCCGCGGGACTTCGACATCTTCTCGCCGCCCTCGCCGAGGATCATACCGTGGCTGGTGCGCTTCTGATACGGCTCCTTGGTCGGCACGACGCCGATGTCATACAGGAACTTATGCCAAAAGCGGCTGTAGAGCAGGTGGAGCGTGGTGTGCTCCATGCCGCCGTTATACCAGTCGACCGGGCTCCAGTAGTCCAGAGCCTCCTTGGAGGCGAGCTCCTTGTCATTGTGCGGATCCATGTAGCGCAGGAAATACCAGCTCGAGCCGGCCCACTGCGGCATGGTGTCGGTCTCGCGCTTGGCAGGACCGCCGCACTGCGGGCAGGTGGTGTTGACCCAGTCGGTCATCTTGCTCAGCGGGCTCTCGCCGTCGTCGGTGGGCTCATAGCTGTCCACCTGCGGCAGCACGAGCGGAAGCTGCTCATCCGGCACGGCGACCCAGCCGCACTTCGGGCAGTTGACGAGCGGGATCGGCTCGCCCCAGTAGCGCTGGCGGCTGAAGACCCAGTCGCGCAGCTTGTAGTTGACCTGCTCCTTGCCGATGCCCTGCTCCACGACGTACTTCTTCATGGCGGGGATGGCCTCTTTGACGGTCATGCCGTTGAGGAAGCCGGAGTTGACCATGACGGCACTGTCGTCCTTGGCGACGAAGGCCTCCTTGGTCACGTCGCCGCCGGCGACGACCTCGATGATCGGCAGACCGAACTTCGTGGCAAACTCCCAGTCGCGCTGGTCGTGACCCGGAACGCCCATGACGATACCGGTGCCGTAGCCCATGAGGACGTAGTCCGAGACGAACATGGGCAGCGCCTTGTGCGTCACGGGGTTCATGACCTCGATGCCCTCAAGACGGACACCGGTCTTTTCCTTATTGAGCTCACCGCGCTCGAAGTCAGACTTGTGCGCAGCCTCTTCCTGATAGGCGGCGACAGCATCCCAGTTGGCGATGTGCGGCTGCCACTGCTTGAGCAGCGGGTGCTCGGGCGAGATGACCATGTACGTCGTGCCGAAGAGCGTGTCGGCACGGGTGGTGTAGACCGTGATATCGTCGCCGATGTTGGTCTTGAACGTGATCTCGGCACCGGTGGAGCGGCCGATCCAGTTGCGCTGCTGCGTCTTGACGCGCTCGAGGTAGTCCACATCGTCCAGATCATCGATCAGGCGCTGGGCATACTTCGTGATGGCGAGCATCCACTGGCTCTTCTCCTTGCGCACGACCTCGCTGCCGCAGCGCTCGCAGACGCCGTTGACGACCTCTTCGTTCGCCAGCACGCACTTGCAGCTCGTGCACCAGTTGACCGGCATGGTGGTCTTGTAGGCCAGACCATGCTTGAACATCTGCAGGAAGATCCACTGCGTCCACTTATAGTAAGACGGGTCGGTCGTGTCGACCGCACGGTCCCAGTCAAAGCTGTAGCCGAGCATCTTGAGCTGGCTGGTGAAGTTTGCAATGTTGTTTTTCGTGACAATGGCCGGATGGATATGGTTTTTGATGGCATAGTTCTCGGTCGGCAGACCAAATGCATCAAACCCGATCGGGAACAGGACGTTATAGCCCTGCATCCGGCGCTTGCGGCAGATGATGTCCATCGCCGTGAACGGGCGCGGATGGCCGACGTGCAGCCCCTGTCCAGAGGGATACGGGAACTCGATCAGCCCGTAAAACTTCGGGCGCGGATCGCCGGTGACGGCCGCGAACGGCTTTTCCGCCTCCCAGCGCGCCTGCCATTTTTTCTCGATTGCCTGAAAATCATACTTCATAGCGTTCACTTCTCTCTGAAAAATCAAAAAAACTAAGTAAGCGGGGCGGCGCGATGACCGCCCCGGCTCATTGGCATTCGCTCAGGCGCGCATATCCGTGATGTCGATGACCTCGGCATCGCTCCACAGGCGCTCCAGATCGTAGAACTTGCGCGCTTCATCCTGAAACACGTGCACGATCACGCAGCCGTAATCGAGCAGCACCCAGCTGCCGCTGCGGTGTCCTTCGCGGCGCAGCACCGGTTCACCCACAGCGTCCGCCGCCGCTTCCACGGCGTCGGTCAGTGTCTTGACATGGGTCGAAGAGCCGGCCGTGCAGATGACAAAATAGTCCGCCAGCGTCGTCAGGTCACGGGTCTTGAGCAGCTGAATATTCTCGCCCTTTTTCGCGTCCAGTGCCTTGACAATGACCGCGGCGAGCTCGTTAGCAGGCATCATAATCAAACATCCTTCCTTTTCGTTACCATTTGTTCGGCCCTTGGATCGTGCCGGATGTGGCCACGACCTGCCCGTTGGACTCATAGAGAATGTCCACGTTTGCGGACGTGATCTCCGTCGTGTAGGGGTTGAGCCAGGTGTTGAGATACTCCAGCCATTCATCCACGTGGATGAACACGTAGGACATACCGTTTTTCACACCGTTGTAGTTGGCCGGGATCGTCTCGAAGGCAATATCGTCCTCCTCGAGCTTCAAAAACTCCTTGACGTAGAACATCACATTGCCGGCCGACAGGTTCGTGATGACATCTTTTTCATAGATGTCAATAAGCTTATTGAGGTTCGGAATGTTGTGCAGCTTCAAAAACTGGCTCGTCATGGCCTTGAGCATCTGGTGCTGCACGTCGATGCGGCCGATGTCGCCGGTGGCATAGGTGTTGCGGAAGCGGAACACGCCCATGGTCTGATAGCCGTTGAGGTGCTGATAACCCTTGCTCACGTGGATGCTCAGATCCTGACCCGGATCGTCATAGTCCATGTCCACGGGGACGTCAAAGTCGATGCCGCCCATGGCGTCGATGAGCTCGACGAACACTTCGACATCAAAGATCGCATAGCTGTCGACGCGGTAGCCGAGGATCTTCTCCGCGCCGGCGATCATCGCCTCCACGCCGTCTCTGCCGTTGTTCTCGGCCGCGGCGTAATACTGGTTCATCTTCTTGGGACGGTAGGCAACGTTCACCGCCGTGTCGCGCGGAATGCTGACGAACTTCAGAGATTTGTTCTCCGTGTCAAGCATACCGACGAGCACCGTGTCCGTCAAGCCGGCGGCGCGGTCCTTGCCCGCGATGAGGAAGGTGTAGCACCCCTTCTTGCGGCCGTCGGTATTGGTGGTGATGCCGTCGCTCGGATCACCGTCGCTCAGACCGCCGTTGAGACTCGGCGGGCTGACCCAGTGATTCATCAGCACGACGAATTCACCGACGAGCAGCGCCAGCACCACGACCACGATGACCGCAATGCGCACTTTTTTCTTCTTCCGGCGCTTATCCTGCGCCTGCTGCGCCTTCACGCGGTGATTTGCCGCGGCAGTCGTCTCGGAAAACGGGTCGTCCTGAAATCCGCTGCCGTCGTCATAGCGCTCGTCGTACGCCGGGTCATTGTAGCCGGCATATTCGTCCGGATAGCGGCCGTCATTGTGTCGTCTTTTCATAATCTTTATCCCTGCCTTGATACCAGTTTAATGCCTGCACCGTATGCTCGTGCGGCGTGATGCCGCCGGCGCGCAGATCCTCGAGGCTCATCTTCAGCCCGAGCACCATGGCCGCGTCCAGATCGGTGTAAGCGAGGCGCCGCAGCTCGTCCACGCCGTCAAAATCCCGTGCAGGCTCGATGTAGTCGGCCATATACAGGACCTTTTCGAGCGTGGTCATATCGGGTTTTCCCGTCGTGTGCCAGCGAATGGCGCTTTCGATCTCAGGTGGTACGCCGAAACGATCCCGCGCCACGGCAGCGCCGGTTTTTGCGTGCAGCAGCTTGGTGTTGGCCGTTTCGACCGTGTCGTTTATGATACCATATTTTTCAGACAATAGCAATTGGTCAGATAGCTCGAATTTTTTCGTGCAATCGTGCAAAATTCCGGCTTCGGCAGCAGCGTCCGGGTCGCAGCCCCAGCGCTCGGCAAGGCGGCGCGCCTCATGCTCGCAGCCCCAGACGTGGGAGATGCGCCGCGGCTTGAGCATGGGATATGCCTGCTCGCGCAGCCAGTTGAGGTCGGGCTTGGCGTCATAGAGCCGCTGCTGGATGATGTGCGCATACACGCCGGGCGCGAGATACGCACTGCCGAGCCGCTGCGGCAGCAGACGGCGCACGTCCGTGCTCGTGACCGGGATCGGCTCTGCCGGCAGCGCAATGACACGCGCGCCGTACGTCTGGCGCAGATAGGCGCTGAAGCGCTCCACCTCGGCGTGCTCATCGCTCGTGCGTGCGAGCGCGACGAGCGTGACCTGCGCGAGCAGCTGACGGTAATCGTGCCACTGCTCAAACGTCGTGAGCATATCCGTGCCGACGACGAGGTACAGCTCCGCGTCGGGGTTGCAGCCGCGCAGCTCGCGCACGGTGTCGACCGTGTAGCTCTTGCCGGAGCGGTGCAGCTCCATGTCGGAGACCTCCACCCCCGGCTCGGAGGAAAAGGCCAGCATCGTCATGAGCAGGCGCTCCGACGGCTCCGGGCTGCCCGGTGTGAGCTCCTTGTGCGGCGGAATGCGGTCCGGGATGACCAGCGTCACATCCGGCTCGATCGCTGCGCGCACGGCGCGCAGCGCCGCCGTATGGCCGAGGTGCGGCGGGTTGAAGCTGCCGCCATAGATGCAGATCTTCATTTCTTCGCCTTTTTTACGAGCTCGATCTTCGGCTTTTGCTCGTTGCGCTTATAGAGCACGAATTTTGAGCCGATGACCTGCACAGGCTCTGCGCGGCAGGTCGCGGCAAGCTGGTCGCACGCCTCGCGCGCGGTCAGGAGCGAGTTTTCGAGCACGCGCCCCTTGACGAGCTCGCGTGCCTTGAGCGCGTCGTTCATCTGGGTGACGATGTTGTCGGTGATGCCGCCCTTGCCGATGTGGACAATGGTGTCCTCCGTCGCGGCGAGTCCGCGCAGCTGGGCGCGCTGCTTACTTGTCAGCATAGTAATTCCTCAATTCTTCTTTCAGGATTTTGAGCGCATTTCCGCGGTGGGAAATGGCGTTTTTCTCTTCCGGGCGCAGCTCCGCCATGGAGCAGTCATAGCCCTCCGGCAAAAACAGCGGGTCATAGCCGAAGCCGTTTTCCCCGCGCGGGGCAAACAGGATGCTGCCCTCACACGTGCCGCGTGCGCGCAGCACGTCGCCGTTCGGGAATGTGCAGCAGATGCACGACACGAACCGCGCCGTGCGGTCGGTGCGTGCGCCGAGGTTGTGCAGCAAAAGGTCGTTGCGCGCGGCGTCCGTATCATCGTGCCGGCCGGTATAGCGCGCCGAGTGCACGCCGGGTGCGCCGCCGAGCGCATCGACCTCGAGCCCGGAGTCGTCCGCGATGGCGGCCTGCCCCGTCGCGCGGGTCACGGCAATGGCTTTCAGATAGGCGTTTTCCTCGAAGGTCTCGCCGGTCTCGTCGACCTCAAAGTCGCAGCCGGACGCGCTCTGCGGAACGATCTCGATGCCCATGTCGGCAAAGATGGCGCGAAACTCATCGAGCTTATGTGCATTATTGCTTGCAAGGATCATGACAGCAGCGCCTCCACAAATTCCGCAGGTTTGAACTCCAGCAGGTCGTCGATCTGCTCACCGACGCCGACATATTTCACCGGCAGCTGCAGGTCGTTTGCGATCGCAAAGACGATGCCGCCCTTGGCCGTACCGTCAAGCTTTGTGAGCACGATACCGGTCAGATCCGCCGTGTCGAGAAACTGCTTTGCCTGAATGAGACCGTTCTGACCGGTCGTGGCATCGAGCACCATGAGCGTCTCAACGTCTGCCTCCGGCAGCTCGCGGCGGATGACGCGCGTGATCTTATTGAGCTCGTTCATGAGGTTTGCCTTGTTGTGCAGGCGGCCGGCGGTGTCGACGATGACGACATCCACGCCGCGCGCCTTTGCCGCCTGAATGGAGTCGAACACCACGGCGGCGGGGTCAGAGCCCTCCTCGTGCTTGACGATCTCCACGCCGGCGCGCTGCGCCCAGACGGTGAGCTGGTCGGCGGCCGCTGCGCGGAACGTGTCCGCAGCGGACAGGAGCACGCGGTTGCCCTCCTTCTTGAGCTGGGAGGCGAGCTTGCCGATCGTCGTCGTCTTGCCGACGCCGTTGACGCCGACGACGAGCACGACCGACGGCTGCGTCGTGAGCAGGAGCATGGTGTCCTGCACCTTGAGGATGCGCGTGAGGATCTGCACGAATTCCTTTTTCACCTCCGCGCCGGTGGTCAGCTTTTTGAGCTCGATGGCCTTGCGCAGCTGCGCGATGGCCTTGGTCGTCGTCTCAACGCCGGTGTCGGCAAGGATGAGCGTCTCCTCGAGGTCCTCAAAAAACTCCTCATCGCCCGGCGCATAGGCGGCAAAGATGCCGGTCAGCTGGGCGTCCATTTTCGTCTTGGTCTTGGTCAGACCCTGTTTGATCTTATCAAAAAATCCCATAGACTATCTTCTCCGTTACGATATGGTTTTAGCCGCTTCATCCAGCGAGAGCTCGATGATGCGCGACACGCCTTTTTCCTGCATGGTCACGCCGAACAGGTGGTCGGCCTCCTCCATGGTGCCGCGGCGGTGCGTGATGACGAGAAACTGCGTGCTCTTGGCAAGGCGGCGCATATACTGCACGTAGCGCGTGACGTTCGCCTCGTCGAGCGCGGCTTCGATCTCGTCCATGACGCAAAACGGCGTCGGACGCACCTTCAAAATGGCAAAGTAGAGCGCGATGGCCACGAACGCCATCTCGCCGCCGGACATCAGGCTCAGCGTTGAGAGCGCCTTGCCGGGCGGCTGCACCTTGATCTCAATGCCGCTGTCGAGCACGTGCTCCGGATCCTCGAGCACGAGCGCCGCCTTGCCGCCGCCGAAGAGCTCCAGGAAGGTCTGGCGGAACGCCTGATCGATCGCCTGAAACTGCGTGGTGAAGATGCCCTCCATCTCCCCCGTCACATCGGCGATGATGCCGGTGAGCTCACGCTTGGCCTTGAGGATATCGTCCCGCTGACCGGTGAGGAAGGTGTAGCGCGTGTTCACGCGCGTGAATTCGTCGATCGCGCCGAGGTTCGGCGTGCCCAGTGCGCCGATGCCGCGGCGCAGCTCGGCGATGCGGCGGCTGGCCTTGGTCATATTCTCGATCGGCTGGCGCAGCGCCTCGGCCGCCGTGCGGCTGAGCTCGTAATTGTCCCAGAGCTTGTCGAGGATCTGCTTTTCCTCCATGTCGGCCGAGAGCTTTTTCTGCTCAAAGCGCGACACGAGCCCCTGCATATCCAGCAGGTCACGGTTGCGTGCCTGCGCGTCGCGGTCGGTGCGCGTGCGCTGTCCCTCCAGCTCCAGCTTGCGGCTGCTGCACGCGGCGAGCTCACCGCGCAGCGTCTCGGCGCGCTGGCGCAATTCAGCCAGACGGCGCTCGTGCATTTGCAGCGTCTGCTGCAGCTGCTGCGTGCCGGTCTCCGCCTGCGCGATCTGGTCAAGGCGCGCCTTGCGGTCACCGGCCATCTCCTCGAACAGCTCATGGATCTGCTGCGTGGTGCGCAGGATGGTCTCGCGCTCGGCCTCAAGCGACGCCGTCTCCGCCCGCAGCCCGGCCAGCCGGTCGGCCAGCTCCTGCCGGCGGCGGTCAAACGCGCCGCGGCCGAGCTCGCTCTGATCGCGTTGCGTGCGAAGCTGGGCAAGCGTTTTCTCCGCCGAGGCTGCATCGGCACGGGCAGCGGCAATGCGCTCCTGATTCGTCTTTTGCTGCGCGCGGCAGGCGTCAATGGAAGCATTTTGCCCCGCAATGGTCTCCTGTGCGGCGCTTTTGAGCAGCGCGACCTGTGCCGCCTCGCTCTGCGCCCTGTGCAGCGTCTCGACCGCCTGCTCGAGCTGTGCCTGCACGGTGTCGAGCTGTGCGTGCGCCGCGTCGAGCGCCGCCTGCGCATCCTCGAGCTCGAGCGCGCACTGCTGCTTTTCGAGCGTGAGCGCATCCAGCGTCTCGCGCAGACGCTTGAGCTCGTTGGCGCGCGACAGGATGCCGCTGCCCTTGGCGGCGCTGCCGCCGGTGAGCGAGCCGCCGGCGTTGACGAGCTGCCCGTCAAGCGTGACGATGCGGTAGCGGTGGTCATAGCGCTTGGAGATGGCGATGGCGTCTTTCATCGTCTCGGCGACGACGGTGCGGCCGAGGAGATTGCTGACGATATCGCGGTAAGCAGTCGCGCAGGTGACGAGCGTGTCGGCCACGCCGACATAGCCCGGCTCCTGATCCGGCACGCTGTTGAGGTGCATGGGTCGGATGGTATCGAGCGGCAGGAATGTCGCACGGCCGGTATCGCGCCGGCGCAGCAGCTCGATGGCCTGTGCGCCGCAGCTCTGCGTCTCGACGACGATGTTCTGCGCCGCCGCGCCGAGCGCCGTCTCAATGGCGAGGGCATAGCGGTCGCCGGTCTTGATGAGGTTCGCCACCGGGCCGCGCACGCCGCGCAGCGTCCCCTTTTCGGCCGCGTGCATGACGGCCTTGACCGCACGGTTGTAGCCCTCAAAGTCCTTTTCCATCTCGGTGAGCATACGGATGCGCGATTCGGTGCTGCGCAGGTCGACCGTCAGACCGGACAGCCGCTCCTGCTGCTTTGCCAGCACCTGCTCACAGGCGGAAAGATGCTGAGTTTTTTCTCTCTGCTGCGCGCGCAGCGTGTCACAGGCGGACTGCGCCTGCTGCTGCGCGGTCTGCTTTTCCTGCGCCTGCGCCTCGAGCGCGGCCAGATGCTCGGCCGCCTCCGCAGCGGCGGTGACGATGGCGTTTTCCTGATCGAGCAGCTCCTGCGATTTGTCGGCCAGAAGCGTGATGCGCGTGCGGCACTCGGCCAGCGCGCTGCTCTGCGCGCTCTCCCGGGCGAGCAGCTCCGTATACGCGCGCTCGGCCTCGCCGGAGGATGCAGCGTTGCGCTCAATGTCCTCGAGCACGGCGTCGATCTGCTGCGCATGCTGCGCCTTCTCGCGCTCGATCTGCTCCAAGCGCTGCTGCTGCGCGTCGATCTGCGCCTGCAGAGCGCTGGCGCGATCCGCCTGCTCGGACACCTCCACGCGCAGACGCGCGATGCTGTCGGCGCTGTTTTGCAGGTTCGTGCGCACCACGGCCGCGGCGCTCTCGCACTCGGCGGCGGCGCTCTCCGCCTCGGAGATCTGCTCGCGCGTGCGCTCGGACTCCAGATCCTTCTCGCGCATTTTCTGCGCGATGTTTTCCGACGCTGCATAGAGCTGCTCAAGCTCGCGCTGCGCGCCGGCAAGGTTTTCCTTCGCGGTCTGATAGTCGTGGTTCACGGTCTCGGCCTGCGCGTGCAGCCGGTCGAGCGTCTCCATCCAAACGGAGACCTCGGCGCTCTTGAGCTCGTCGCGCAGGTGCAGATATTTTTTTGCCGTCTCGGCCTGCTTGCGCAGGGGCTCGACCTGCATCTCCAGCTCATCGACCTTGTCGTTGATGCGCAGAAGGTTTTCCTCCGTGCGGGCAAGCTTGCGCTCCGACTCCTCCTTGCGGTAGCGGTAGCGCGAGATGCCGGCCGCCTCCTCAAAGATCTCGCGGCGCTCGTTGCTCTTGCCGGAGACGATCTCTGCAATGCGCCCCTGCCCGATGATCGAGTACCCGTCGCGGCCAAGGCCGGTGTCCATGAGCAGCTCGTTGATGTCGCGCAGGCGGCAGGGCTCGCGGTTGATGGAATATTCGCTCTCGCCGCTGCGGTAATAGCGGCGGGTGATCATGACCTCGGTATTCTCGGTGTCGAAGATGCCGGTGCTGTTATCGAGAATGAGCGACACCTGCGCAAAGCCCATGGGGCTGCGCTTTTCCGTGCCGCCGAAGATGACGTCCTCCATCTTGCCGCCGCGCAGCGTCTTCGTGCGCTGCTCGCCCATGACCCACAGGATGGCGTCCGATATGTTCGACTTGCCGCTCCCGTTTGGGCCGACGATCGCCGTGATCTCCTGGTCAAAATTCAGGCGCGTCTTGTCCGGAAAGGACTTGAAGCCCTGGATCTCCAATGCTTTTAAGTACACAAAATCCCTCGCATACCCGGACCAGCCCCGCGCAGGAGCGCCGCCGGTATCTCAAATGAAAATAATACAAAGTAGAGTATACCGCCAAAAATGCCATTTTGCAACGGCAGGAGCGCATTTTTTCAGATATGAAAAAATGCAGCCGCCTGTTTTTGCAGGCGGCTGTTTGCCGTTATTCGCTCAGCGTTTCGAGCGCGCAGCGGGCGGCGGACTGCTCCGCCTCCTTTTTGGTGCGCCCCGTGCCGCGGCCGATCTCGCTGCCGTTGAGCAGCACGGCCATGGTGAACGTCTTGTTGTGGTCCGGACCGCTCTCGGCGCAGACGGCATAAGAGAGCGTCTGCCCGGCGCGGCGCTGCACGCGCTCCTGCAGCTCGGTCTTATAGTCTGCGACGTGGTGGATCTCCCCCTCGGCCAGACCGTTGAGGATGTGCGCGAGGATAAAGCGCTGCGCAGGCTCCAGCCCGCCGTCGAGGTACATGGCGGCGATGACCGCCTCTACCGCATCGGCGAGGATGGACGGGCGCTCGCGTCCGCCGCTGCGCTCCTCCCCGTGGCCAAGGCGGATATAATCGCCCAGATGCAGCGTGCACGCCACGCCGTGCAGCGCCTGCTCACACACGAGCTCGGCGCGCAGCCGGCTCATCTTCCCCTCCGGCATATCCGGATAGAGCCGGTAGAGCCGTGTCGCCGTGACCATGCCGAGCACGGAGTCACCCAGAAACTCGAGCCGCTCATTGCTGGTATAGCCGCGCGCACGGTTTTCATTGGCGTAAGAGCTGTGCATGAGCGCATTCTCCAGCAGCGACCGGTCACGGAATGTATAGCCCAGACGAGCCTCCAGTGCCTCCATCAGTCCAGCTCCTTTGCCGCGTGCTTGTCCACACGCATATAGGAAATATTGGCCGTGATGTCGTCGATGATGCCGGAGTCGACAAACGAGATCGCCTGACGGATGGCGTTATAGATCGCGCGCGCATCCGACGAGCCGTGCGCCTTGATGACGGGCTTGCTGATGCCGAGCATAGCCGTGCCGCCGACCTCGTTCGGGTCGAGAGAGGCCTTGAGCGCCTTGAACTCGTCCTTGATGGCGAGCGCCGCCATCTTGGTCTTGAAGTTTTTCATGAAGATGCCCTTGAGCTGGCGCGTCATGTACTTGATGCTGCCCTCGATGCCCTTGAGCAGGACGTTGCCGGTAAAGCCGTCGGTGACGACGACGTCCACATCGCCGTTAAAGATCTGCGAGGCTTCGACATTGCCGATGAAGCGGATACGCCCGGCGGCATCCGCCGCCTTGAGCAGCGGGAAGGTCTCATGCTGAAGCTGCGCGCCCTTGTGGTCCTCGGTGCCGTTGCTGAGCAGACCGACGCGCGGCGCGGCGATGCCGAGCATGGTGCGGGCATAGTAGCTGCCCATATAGGCAAACTGCAGCAGGTACTCCGGCGTGCAGTCGGCGTTCGCACCGCAGTCGATGAGCATGACGCCCGCATCGCCGTTGGGCAGCACGGGGGCAAGCGCCGCGCGGCGGATGCCGTGGATGCGCTTGACGATGAGCGTCGCGCCCGTGAGCAGTGCGCCGGTGCTGCCGGCGGAGACGACCGCATCGCCCTTGCCGTCACGCAGCAGGTTGAGCGCGACCGTCATGGAAGCATCCTTCTTGCGGCGGGTCGCCGTACTGGGGTCATCGTCCATGGTGATGACCTCGCTCGCGTCAATGATCTCGAGCTCGGCCTGCTCGTTGCGCAGGCAGGTCTCGATGGCGGCGCGCTGGCCGACGAGCACGATCTCCGCGCCCAGCTCCTGCTGCGCGTGCACCGCACCCTTCACGATCTCATTCGGGGCAAGGTCGCCGCCCATTGCGTCCACAAGTATTCTCATAGATGAAAAACCTCCTTTTGTTTCAGCCCGTCCAGAATCTGCAGGCTGCGCGCCGAGATCTCCGCATTCTTGTTGCGCTTGCCGCGCACGCGGTGGTCGAGCGGCGTGATGATGCCGAAGTTGATGTTCATAGGTTGAAAATCGCCGACACTGCCGCCGGAAATATACAGCGACAGCGCGCCGATGGCCGTCTCCTGCGGGAAATCCACGGGCTGCAGACCGAGCACCTGCGCAGCCGTCTCGATGCCGACAAGCGCGCCGGATGCGCACGACTCCACATAGCCCTCAACACCGGTCATCTGTCCGGCGAAGCGGATGCGCGGTGCTCTCCGAAGCCGATAGTAGCGGTCGAGCATCTGCGGGGAATTTAAATAGGTGTTGCGGTGCATGACGCCGTAGCGCACAAACTCCGCCTCCCGCAGCGCGGGGATCATGGAAAAGACGCGCTTTTGCTCACCGAACGTCAGATGCGTCTGAAAACCGACGATGTTATACAGCGTGCCCTCGGCGTTGTCGCGCCGCAGCTGCACGACGGCATAGTTTTCCTTGCCGGTGCGCGGGTCGCGCAGGCCGACCGGCTTGAGCGGACCGTAACGCAGCGTATCCTCGCCGCGGCGCGCCATGACCTCGACCGGCATACATCCCTCAAAGACCGCGCCGTCGTCAAAGCCGTGCACCGGCGCTTCCTTGGCGGTGCGCAGTTCCTGAACGAAGGCGGTGTACTCCGCCTGATCCATGGGGCAGTTGACGTAGTCCGCCGTGCCCTTATCATAGCGGCTGGCGAAAAAGGCACTGTCCATATCCACGCTCTCAAGCGTGACAATGGGCGCGACGGCATCATAAAAATGCAGGTCGAACTCCGGGCACAGGCGCTGGATCTCCTCGGCCATGGCATCACTCGTGAGCGGGCCGGTCGCAATGACGACCTCCCCCTCGGGGATGGCGGTCGCCTCCGCGCGCTCAACGGTGATGTTCGGGTGCGCGCAGATGCGCTCCGTGATCTCGCGGGCGAAGGCCTCACGGTCCACGGCGAGCGCGCCGCCGGCGGCGACACGGTTATGATCCGCGCTGGCGATCACGACGGAATCGAGCCGCCGCAGCTCCTCCTTGAGCAGACCGACAGCGTTGGTGAGCTCATCGCTGCGCAGCGAGTTGGAGCAGACGAGCTCCGCAAAGTTTTCCGATACGTGCGCGGGGGACATTTTCTGGGGTTTCATCTCGATCAGGCGCACCGGGATGCCGCGCCCGGCCAGCTGCCACGCGCACTCGCATCCCGCCAGGCCCGCACCGATCACAGTCACTGGGGTCATAGCGTTCCTCCTCGAAAAAGGCGGCCATGATCAGGCCGCCTTTCCAATTATGCTTCCTACTTATGCTTCTTCCTTGGGTTTTGCCGTCTTTTTCGCAGCCGGTTTCTTGGCGGCGGGCTTTTTCGCTGCCGGTTTCTTGGCGGCTGGCTTCTTGGCTGCCGTTTTCTTCGCGGCAGGCTTTTTCGCAGGCGTCTTCTTGGCGGCCGGCTTCTTTTCGGCGGCAGCCTCGGCGGTCTCGGGCTCGGTCTTGGCCGGCTCCGCGTCGTCCGCCGGCTTCGGCTTGCGCTTATAGCCGCGCTTATCCGGCGGCAGATAGTTCGCGCACTCCGGATTGATGCAAAACGGCTTGTTCGCGCCCTTGCCGGCGCGTTTGAACATCGTCTTGCCGCACTCGGGGCAGTAGTCCTTCGTCGGCACGTCCCACGTCATGAAGCCCTGGATGTTCTCGCCGCCCTCGCCCTCACCGTGACCGGGGCAGTCATGTCCGCGCTCACAGGCGTAGTAGGCAAATCCCTTGCGCGATGTCCGCTTGAGCAGACGGCCGCCGCAGGCCGGGCACTTGCCGGGCATCTCGACCACGATGGGCATCGTGAAGCTGCACTCCGGGTAGCCGGGACAGGCAAGGAAGCGGCCGAAGCGGCCGTTTTTGTACACGAGCTTGCGCCCGCAGTTCGGGCAGACCTCGTCCGACTCCTCATCCGGCACCTTGAGGTGCTTGCCCTCAAGCTGGATCTCGGCGTTGTTGAGGTTTGCGTCAAAGTCCTTATAATACTCGCGCAGCAGATCCTTCCACGCGACGGCTCCGGCCTCGATCTTGTCGAGATCGGTCTCCATGTTGGCGGTGAATTTCAGGTCAACGATGTTGCGGAAATACTCCTCCATCATCTCGGTCACGACGATGCCGAGGTTCGTCGGGCGCAGATAGCGTCCCTCCTTGACGACATAGTTGCGGCTGAGGATGGTCGAGATCGTCGGCGCATACGTCGACGGACGGCCGATGCCCTTTTCCTCCATCGCACGGATGAGCGTCGCCTCCGTGTAGCGGGCGGGCGGCTGGGTGAACTGCTGCTCTTTTGTGACGTTCTTGAGCTGCACGGCATCGCCCTGCTTGAGCGACGGCAGCGGACGGCGCACCTCGCTCGTCTCCTCATCCTTCGCCTCTTCGTACACGGCGGTGTAGCCCGCAAACTTCTGCTCAGAGTAGTTGGCGCGGAAGAGATAGCCCGCGCTGCCGGCATCCACGACGACGTTATCGTACACGGCATTGGACATCTGGCAGGCGGTGAAGCGACCCCAGATGAGCCGGTAGAGACGGTACTGCTCCGGCGTGAGGTCGTGGCGCACACGATCCGGCGTGAGCGTGACATCCGTCGGGCGGATGGCCTCATGCGCGTCCTGCGCGCCGGCCTTGGTCTTATACGTGCGCGGCTTGCCGGGGTGATACTCCGGGCCGTAGTGCTCGACGATGAACGCCTGTGCCGAGGCGAGCGCCTCGTCCGACAGACGCTGGGAGTCGGTACGCATATAGGTGATGAGACCGATCGTGCCGCGGTCGGTAATATCCACGCCCTCATACAGCTGCTGCGCGACCGACATGGTGCGCCGCGGCGTCATGCCCAGGCGGCGGGAAGCCTCCTGCTGCAGGGTCGAGGTGATGAACGGGGGCGAGGGGCTGCGCTGCTTCTCGCCGCGCTTGACGCTTGCGATCTGAAACGGCTCTGCCGACACGGCGGCAATGATCTTGTCGGCCGTGGCCTCGTCCGGAACGTCCATCTTCTTATCGGCCGTGCCGTAAAAACGCGCGCTGAACGTGCCCGCGCCGCAGTCAAGCAGCGCGTCAAGCAGCCAGTATTCCTGCGGCTGGAAGGCGCGGATCTCATTTTCACGGTCGACCACGATGCGCGTGGCCACCGACTGCACACGCCCGGCGGACAGACCGGGCTTGACCTTGCGCCAGAGCAGCGGGCTGAGCTTATAGCCCACGATGCGGTCGAGCACGCGGCGCGCCTGCTGCGCATCGACCAGATCCTGATCGATCTCGCGCGGGTGCTGGATGCTCTCGGTGACGACCTTCTTCGTGATCTCGTTGAAGGTCACGCGCTTGGCCTTATCGTCCGGCAGATTCAGCAGCTCCTTCAGGTGCCACGAAATGGCCTCTCCCTCGCGGTCAGGGTCGGTCGCGAGGTAGACAGTGCCGGCAGACTTGGCGCGCTTTTTCAGGTCGGCGATCACGTCGGCGCGATCCTTCACGGGCAGATACTGCGGCGTGAAGTCACCGTCGATGTCGACGCCCATCGTGCTCTTGGGCAGGTCGCGCAAATGCCCCATCGAGGCCACGACCTGATAGTTGCTGCCCAGATATTTTTCGATTGTTCTGGCCTTCGCCGGAGACTCGACGATCACCAGATCCGTTTTTGCTTTTGCCATCGGGTCTGTTCCAACTCCTTATGATTCCTGCGCAGTGCCTGCGCGTATATTTAATGAAAAGCGTTTGCCCGGCTCCTGCCGGACCACGCCGAGAATTTGCAGCACGGTCAGCTCCGCGAGCACCTTGCTCGCCGGCAGCCGGGTCCTGGCGATGATGAGATCCACCTGCGTGGCGGGCGCATCGATCGCCGCGACGATCTGCAGCTGCTCCGTCGTGAGCGTCTTGAGCTGCGCTTCCAAGTCAATATATGCCTCCGGCTGCGGCTTGTCAATCTTTTTCTCCGCGACCGGGCGGCGCACCTGTGCAAAGCCGTCGCCCGTCTCGGGCGGGGCTTGCGGCGCGGCGGGTTCGGGTTCGGGCGCGATGCGCTCGTGCAGCGTGCCGGGAAACATCCGGCGAAAATCGCCCAGCACATCCCATGCGCACGTCGCCGGACGCGCCCCGTCCTTGAGCAGCGCGTTGCTGCCGACGGAGGCATGGGAATCGGCGTTTCCGGGCACGGCAAAGACCTCCCTGCCCTGCGTGATCGCATCTTCGGCGAAGAGCAGTGCGCCGCTTTTCTCCGGTGCCTCGACCACGACCGTCGCCACGGCGAGTCCGGAGGTGATGCGGTTGCGCAAGCGGAAGCCGAAGCGCGGCACGGACATATTCGGCGCAAACTCGCTCACGACCGCACCGCAGCGCGCGACGCTCTGCGTGCACGCGCCCGCAAAATCCAGATTGATCGCCGTGCCGGACACACCCACGCAGACACCGCCCGCGTCCAGCGCACCCTCGGCGGCTGAGCGGTCGATGCCGGCGGTGAGACCGGAGAGCACGATGCCGCCGTGACGCACGATCTCCGAGCCAAGCTTGTGCGCCGTGCGCATCCCGTAAGGCGTGGCGCTGCGTGTACCGACGACGGCGACGGCCGCGCGGTCATCCAGCGGCGGCAGTGTGCCGCGCACATAGAGCACGAGCGGCGGGTCATAGATCTGCAGCAGCCGCTGCGGATAGGCAGCGTCCTGGATCGTCAGGGCGCGGATATCCTCCCGGTCACAGATGGCGAGCGCGCGCTCGGCCTCGTGCAGGTCCTTATCCAGCAGCAGACGCAGCTCCTCCGGGCGCAGCGAGGCACGGACGCGGTAGTCCGCCTCCGTGGCAAAATACACATCGCGCGGCGTGCCGAAGTGCTCCACAAGCGCGAGCTTCACCTTCGGCCGCACGCCGAAGCGCATGGACAGCCAGACCCAGTATTTGAGCTGCGACATCTCACGCCCTCCTCACGTCTCGGTGCGGGCGATCTCCCACATGACGACCGCTGCGGCCACCGCCGCATTGAGCGACTCCGCGCCCGGCTGCATGGGGATGATGATCTGCCCGTCGCACTGCGCGAGCAGCTGCGCACTCAGACCGCGCCCCTCGCTGCCGATCGCCACGGCTGCCGGCGTGAGCGGCACGCGCCGCAGATCCTGCGCCGTGTCCGTCAGCGCTGCGCCGTAGAGCTTGAGACCGTTTGCGCGCAGCAACTGCATCAGCTCGTCCAGCGTGCACGTCAGCACCGGCTGACGGAAGAGCGCGCCCATTGCCGCGCGCACGGTCTTCGGGCCGTAGAGATCGGCGCACGCGCCGGTGAGCACCACGGCATCCATGCCGAGGGCGTTGGCCGTGCGGATGACCGTGCCGACATTGCCGGGGTCCTGCACCCCTTCGAGCACGATGACCCGGCGCAGCGGCTGCGGCAGGCGCATCGCCGGGATGCGCACGGTAAAGACCGGACCCGGCGAGTGCATGAGCGGCGAGGCGTACTCGACGAGCTCGGCATCCGCCGCGTACTGCGCGATACCGTCCGGCAGCGAAAACGCCGCCGCCTCGCGCCAGAGCACGGACGTGACCTCCGCGCCGAACTGCAGCGCCTCGCGCAGCAGCTTTTCGCCGTCGCAGACGTACTCCCCCGCCTCCCGGCGCGCATCCGCCGACTTTGCCAGCGCGCGCAGGTGCAGGATGTATTGATTTTTCCGCGACCGAATCTGCTCCATAGTCCTGTTCTCCGCATATTCTATTACAATGTAATTAGATATTGTTCTTCATCTTATAACATCGCCCCACAATTTTCAAGACCTGACGGTCAGGAATTTGCAAAGCGGTGCAAATTTTCCGCCGCATACGCCAGCAGCGCCTCCCGCTCGTTTGCGACCCGCTCATCCATGACGGCATCCAGACACGCCTGCAGCGCTGCGCCCACAGCCCGCCCGCGCAGACCGAGCGCAAGCAGGTCACTGCCGTTGACGGCGAGGTCGCGCAGCGAAAAGCAGGCATCCGCCGCAAGCAGCTTATCGAGCACACGCCCGGCCTCCTGATAGGTCTGCACGCGTCCGGCGCAGATGGCAGACTGCCCGCAGGTATCGGCGATGTGCAGCGCGAAGAGCTGCCGCACCGGCTCGACGCCGAGCTTATGCATCAGCCGCCGGACGGGCTTCGCTTCCGGCGCGATGGGCAGGTCGTGATAGCGGATGAGCTGCGTGATGCGCGTGCGCCCGGCCGTATCCATACGCAGCCGCGTCAGGATCGCATCCGCAAGCTCCGTGCTCTTGGCGGCGTGACCGTAAAAGTGTCCGACGCCGTCATCGGCAAGCGAAAAGCACGGCGGCTTTCCGACATCGTGCAGCAGCGCTGCCCAGCGCAGCACCGGCTCGGGCGGGATGTGCTCCACGACCGCGACCGTGTGCTGCCAGACATCCCGGTCATGGTGCGGGTTGTGCTGCGCAAAGCCGAACATTGGCCGCAGCTCCGGGATGGGGACGGCCAGCACATCGGAAAACTCCCGCAGCACCGCGCCTGCGTTTTGCCCGCAGAGCAGCTTTGTCAGCTCACTGAGCACGCGCTCCGCCGCAAGATACCGCAGCAGCCCGGCGCAGCGGTGGATAGCCGCCGCCGTCTCCGGCTCGATGGTGAAGCCAAGCACGGACGCAAAGCGCAGCGCACGCAAAATGCGCAGCCCGTCCTCACGAAAGCGGCGCTCGGGCTCACCCACGCAGCGCACGATGCCGTGTGCGAGATCCTCCGCCCCGCCGCAGATATCCACGAGTCCCGTGCGCGGGTGATAAGCAAGCGCATTCATCGTAAAATCTCGCCGCAGCAGATCGTCGCGCAGGCTGCGCGTGAACGTCACGCTGTCCGGCCGCCGATGGTCTGAGTAGCCGCCGTCAACGCGGTAAGTCGTGATCTCCAGCGGCAGACCGTCGAGCAGGACGGTCACCGTGCCGTGGCGGAGTCCCGTTTCGATGAGCCGCTCGCCGGAAAAGACCCGCTCGACCTGCTCCGGCTCGGCATTGGTCGTGATGTCCCAGTCCCCCGCCGCGCAGCCGCGCAGCGCATCGCGCACCGCGCCGCCGACAACGAAGGCCTCCCACCCCGCCGCCTCGAGGCGGTCGAGCGCCATATGCACTTGTTCCGGCAGGGTCATCATGGGCAAGCTCCTCAGTTGTGGTGATAGATCTTCTTTTCCAGCGCAAAAATACGCCCGCTGAAGCCGCCTGCCGGCACGCCTGGGAGCGTCTCGGCATAGATCTCCATGCGGCTGTCAATGAGGTCGATGTACGACAGCAGCTCCGCCTCGGCGCACATGGGGCGCACGGCCGCGCCGAAGTCCGGCTCGCCGTGGTGCGAGAGCAGCAGATGCTGCAGCAGCAGGGACTTTTCCTCGGCAATGGCAAGCTCGCGCGCGACGTCCGCGACCTCCTGCGCGCCCATGACCAGATGACCGATCAGCTGCCCGGCGGTGGAATACTCCGTCACGATGCCGAGGTCGGAAAATGTAAACTCCCGCTCCTTGGCAAAATCGTGCAGCAGCGTGCCGGTCAGCAGCAGGCTGCGGTCGATGACCTCCGGATAGAGCCCGGCGAGAAAATCCGCCGTGCGCAGCATATTGTATGTGTGCATCAAAAGACCGGACAGGAAGCTGTGGTGCACAGTCTTTCCCGCCGGGATGCGGCGAAACGCGTCAAGGTGGCGTGCAAGCATCGTCTCGGCGACGCTGCGGTAGTCCGCGTCCGCGATCGAGGCGACCAGCCGCTGCACATCCGCAAGCGCGGCATCCGTGTCGATCGGCGCCGTCGGCACGAGCAGGGATTTGTCATACGTGTCCGCGCTCTCGGCCATGCGGATGCGGTGCACGCTCACCTGAAGCGCACCGCGGTATTCCGAAACGCTGCCGCGGATCTTCACGACGCGGCCGGCATCGTCCGCGCGCGCACCGATCGGGCCGCTGTAATCCCAGATCTTGATCTCCATGCTGCCCGTGCGGTCACAGATCGTGCCGCTGAGAAAGGGCTTGCCGCTGTTGGTCGTCTTGAGCGCCGCTGCGCGCAGGATGTAAAAACCCTCGACATCCATGCCGGGGCACATATCCGCAATGGGTTTGTTGTATTCCATAGCTCCGCCTTTCTGCCCGCCGAGCGGGTCATGCTTTGTTCGGTCTCGTAATTTCAGATATACATTGCCGTCATTTTGCGCGTCTGTCAAGCCTTTTTGCGCAAAAACCTGCTGCACCGCCGATGCAGCAGGTTTCGTATACGCCGCTCAGAGCCCGGCCTGCGTGACCTCGCGCGCGATCTTTCGCCCGGTCGGTGTGCCCGCAAGACCGCCGAGCCCGGTCTCGCGCAGGTCGGTCGGGAGCGCGTCACCGATCTCGCCCATCGCGTCGATGACCTCATCGACCGGGATGCGGCTCGTGATGCCGGCGACGGCCATGTTCGCCGCGCTCACGGCGTTGACCGCGCCGATGACGTTGCGCTTGACGCACGGCACCTCCACAAGCCCCGCGACCGGATCGCAGACGAGCCCGAGCAGGTTCGCAAGCGCCATCGCGTATGCGTCCGCGCACTGCTGCGCCGTACCGCCGAGGATATGCGTCAGCGCGGCGGCAGCCATGGCACTGGCCGTGCCGATCTCCGCCTGACAGCCGCCCTGCGCCCCGGCGACGCTCGCGCGCAGCGCCGTGACCTGACCGAAGCCCGCCGCGATATACAGCGCCTGCAGGATCGTCTCCTCCGGCACGTCCCGCTCATCCGAGAGCGGGATGAGCACCGCCGGAAGCACGCCGCAGCTGCCCGCCGTGGGCGCGGCAACGATGCGCTTCATGCAGGCGTTGCACTCGGCGACCTTGAGCGCCTGCTCCGTCACGCGCTGAAAATATGTCCCGCCGAGCAGTATCCCCTTTTCCGCCGCCGCGCGGAGCTTTTCCGCGTCGCCGCCGATGAGCCCGCTGTTGGAGCGGTCCGATGCGCAATACTGCCGGCTGGATGCCTGCATCGCCGCCCAGAGCGCCGCGATCTGGCGGTGGGAGGCCGCGGCGTCATAGCCGTTTTCCTGACAGTCCGCGTCACGGATGACGGCGTAGAGCGGCTGCTTGCGCTCCTGCGCCGCCGAAAGCATGGCCGCAATGCTCGAAAAGCTCATACCGGTTCCTCCTGATTAAAGATCGTGATCTTCTGAATGCCCTCGATGTGCGACAGCCACTGCTCGATATCCTTCGGGATCGGCTGGTCGCACTCGAGGATCATGACCGCATAGCCGCCCTGTTCGTCACGGTAGAGCTGCATGGTGGCGATGTTGACACGCCGCTGCATGAGCGCCGCCGTCACGGCCGCGACATGACCGGGCGCGTCCTGATTGTGGACGATGAGCGTGTTGTGCTCACCGGAGAAGTTCGTCTCGATGCCGTCGATGGAGCGGATGCGGATGCGCCCGCCGCCGACGCTCTCGGCCACGATGTCGAGTGCGCGGCCGTTTGCCCCCGTGAGCTTCAAGCGCGCGGTATTCGGGTGCGCATTGCGCATCTGAACGTTCTCAAACGTGAACGTCAGCCCCTGCTCCGCCGCGGCGGCAAAGCTATCGGGAATGCGCAGGTCATCCGGCTGCATCCCGAGCAGACCCGCGATCAGCGCGCAGTCCGTGCCGTGGCCACGGCCGGTCAGGGCAAAGCTGCCATGCAACGAGATGTCCGCGTGCACCGGTCGATCGCCGAGCAGCTTGCGCGCCGTCAGACCGATGCGCACCGCGCCCGCCGTGTGACTGCTGGACGGGCCGACCATCACGGGCCCGAGAATATCAAATAAACGCATAATACGCCTCCTTGGATGCAAAACAGGCCGCAAATCGCGGATCAAAAAATATGAGTTATTATACGCGCCGTGCGCCCGAAATGCAAGCGGCACGCGCCGCTGCTCGCAAAAAAATGCCGGCCGCCATGCGGCAGCCGGCAAATTCCATATGTGTCAGTGCTCCTGGATCATCATGCGGATGATCGTGCGGTCGGTCTCGCGCATACCCTCGCTGGCAAGCGTGCCGATGTTGCGGATCGTATTCTCCACGCCCTTGACGACGATCCCGTCGCCGCCGTAGAACTGGCTCTCATGCATCTGCATCTGCATACCCAGCAGACCTGCCTCGACCGCCGAGGCGATCTTGGCCGCGCAGCTCGCCTTCGCGCCATCGCAGATCATACCGGAGGCGATGGCAATGGCGTTGACGACCGTGTGCGCGATCTCGCGGAACTGACCGCCGTAAAGATACGTCACGCCCGCAGCCGCGCCGCAGCCGGCCGCCGTCGCGCCGCAATAAGCGGACAGGCTGCCGATGCCGGTTTTCAGATGGATGGTGATGAGGTTTGACACCGCAAGCGCGCGGTAGAGCATCGCCTGCGTGACGCCGAGCTCCTTGGCGTAGATGATGACCGGCAGAGACGCCGTCAGGCCCTGATTGCCGCTGCCGGAGTTGATGACGACCGGCAGGTCGCAGCCGTTCATGCGCGCATCCGACCCCGCGGCGGCGTAGGCCTTGGCGCGGTTGTGGATGCTCATGCCGTAAGACTGCAGCAGGATGCGGCCGATATTCGCGCCGTAATCCCCGCGCAGGCCCTCCTCGGCGATCGCCCAGTTAAAATCGATCTGCCGCTGGAGGATCTCCTGCACGTCGGCGATCTCGACCTCGTTTGCGAAGGCGATGATGTTCTCGACCGTCAGCAGGCTGCGGTCGGTCTTGTGCTGACCGGCGGATTCCTCATAGTCCTTATGCTGCAGCACGGCGCCGTTTTTCTCCACACGGATCACGTTCGTATGGAAGCCCGCGATCTCGACAAAAGCGCTGTCTGCCCCCGCCGTGACGCGCACCTGAATGTCAAACACGTACTCCTTGTCCGAGCGGCCGACGGTGAACGCCGCCTGCTCCAGATAGGTGCCAATGGTCTCTATCTGCTCTGGCGTGAGCTCAGCAAGCACCTGAAGCTGCGCATCCGCATTGTCCGCCACGATGCCTGCCGCGGCCGCCGCCGCGATGCCGCGCTGACCGTTCGTGTTCGGAACGATGACGCTCTTGACGTTTTTGATGATGTTCGCGCTTGCGAGCACCTCCACCGTCTCCGGCAGTGCGCCGAGCGTCTGGCGCGCAAGCGCCGCGCAGTACGCCACGGCAATGGGCTCGGTACAGCCCATGGCAGGCTGCAGTTCCTCTTCCAGGATCGCGACATACTCGCGATAGATCCGCTCATCCATACTTCTTCCTCCGTATATGTTTTCTCCGATATCCGCATTTTCGCATTTTTGTAACAAAACCAGTATACAGAAAGTGCTGCCTGTTTTCAACCAAAAAAGATACCGGCCAAGTGCCGGTATCTCAAATCATTATGTCATTATGCTTTTCGTTTTTTGCACACGGCATGCGCACCCGCCCAAAGCGCATAGCCGAGCACGCCGCCGGTCGTGTTCGTGATGACGTCCGTGATGTCCGAGCGGCGAAAACTGTGCAGCAGCGGCTGCACGACCTCGATACCGGCACTGAGCGCCAGCGTCAGCAGCAGGCAGCGCCAGAAGCGCGGCCGCCTGCCGCGGCAGGCATCGCACAGCGGCTGCAGCACCCCGAACGGAAGAAACAGGACGACATTGAGCACGATCTGCCGCACATAGTCCCCATAGTGAAGGACCACATCCTCAAACGGAGCCATGTGCATCGGGATGTACGGATGGTCAAAGCAATACGGCAGCGCCGTGAGTACCGGCATGAGCGTAAAGCGCACGATCCCGGCGAGGCAGCCGTACATGAGGGTATAGACGAGCAGCGGCTTTTTCCCCAGCCGATGCCATTTCGGCAGCAGCCACGCAGCATAGACGGCCGCAAGTACGGCCATGTCGAGCAAAATGCCGGATCGACCCATGCCTCTGCCCTCCTATCGCAGCCGCAGACGCTCGACGAGCGCCTCATCGCTCTCGGCCATGCAGGTCTGGTAATCGGTATAGAGCACCATGCCCGGCAGCGCGCCGGACGGCTTGCGCACGAAGCGCGCCATGGTGTAGTCCACGGGCGTCTTGCCGCCGTCGCGCGCCTGCGAGTAATAGACGGCAAGGCTTGCCGCCTCGGCGATCGTCTGCGCATCCGGCGTCGTATCATGTGCGCGGATGATGACGTGTGAGCCGTGCACCTTCTGCACGTGCAGCCAGATGTCCGTGCGGCGGGCCGTGCGGTGCGTGAGCTCGTCGTTTTGCGTGTTGGAGCGGCCGACGAGGATCTCATACCCGGTGCTTGACACGAAGGCGAGCGGCGCGCGCGGCGCGGTCCGCTCCTTTTTCGCGTTTCGGGGCTGGCGCAGGTAGCCGGTCGCGCGCAGCTCGGCACGGATGTCGGCGAGGTCGCGCTCGCTCTCGGCGCGCGCAAGCTCATCGAGCACGCTGTTGAGGTACGCAAGATTCCGGCTCGACTCGGCGATCAGCCCGGTCAGATGCTGCTCGGCCGTCTTGGCCTTGCGGTAGGCCTTATAGAGCGCGGCGGCATTTTCCTGCGGGCTCTTGCGCGGGTCGAGCTCGATCGTCACATCCGGGCAGTCCTCGGCATAGTAGTCCTGCACCGTCACGGTGCGTGCGCCCTTCTGGACGCGGTAGAGGTTTGCCTTGATGAGATCGGCCTTCTGCCGCAGCGCCTCACGGTCGGCGCAGCGCAGCAGATCCGACTGCTGGATGGCAAGCTTTTTGGCCGTGCGGTCGCGCACGGTGCGCACCTGATGCGTCAGCTCCTGCGAGCGGCGGCGCATGGCCTCCGCCTTGTCGCGGCGGAGATAAAACTCATCGAGCAGCTCGGAAAACGAGCCGCAGCCGCGGCACGTGAGCGCGCCCTGATACTGCAGGATCGGCATGGCGGAAAAGTCCTTCGGCCGCTCACCGTCGAGCAGCATGGTCGGCGCGAGGTTATTCGTCTCGACCGCAAACACGAGCGCGTCGAGCTCGTGCGCAAGGCGTGCGCGCTGCGCATCGTCCAGACGTTCCAGACGTGGGCTGGCATCGCCAAGCGCACGGAAGCAGACCTCCCGGCACAGCAGCGGCGACACGCCGGAAAAGAGCCCCAGCAGCCACTTGTCGAGCGTTGCAGCCGTGACCGGTCCTGCAAGCAGGCGCGCGCGCTCATCCGGCGCCGTATCAAACAGCACCGGCTTATCCTGCCGCAGCGGCATACGGTAAAACAGTCCCGGCTGCACCTGCCGCGTCTCGCTCATGGAGGAATCCACGCGGCGCATACAGTCGATGATGTGCCCGTCACCGCTGACAAGGATGACGTTCGACTGGCGGCCGAGCATCTCAACGACGAGCTGCTTTTTGACCGGTGTGCCGAGTTCGTCCCGCCCGTCGAGGTCGAGCACGAGCATACGCTCAAAATCCGGCTGCGCAACGGCCGTGATGCGCGCACCGACGAGGTGCTTGCGCAGGAGCATACAGAACATCGGCGGTTCGGCGGGATTTTCAAACGTGCCGAGCGTAAAATGCACGCGCGCGCTGCCCACACCGCCGTGCACGAGCAGCTTGGCATTGCCGCTCTGCGTGCGCACGGACAGCAGCAGCAGATCCCGCTCCGGCTGCTGCACCTTGTCGATGCGCGCGCCGGTCAGCGTCTGCGTGAGCTCCTGCGTCAGACCGTGCAGAAACACTGCGTCCATCGGCATATCAAAGCACCTCCGTGATCGCGGCGAACAGCTCGCGCAGCCGCTGCGTGCGTCCGAGCAGATACAGCCAGCCAAAGAGCGCCTCAAGCCCCGTGGCGGCGTGATACTGCGCGGCGTCTGCGTGCTGCGGCACGGAGTTCACCTTTGCATTGCGCCCGCGCTTATAAACAGCGTGCTCCGCCTCCGTGAGCAGGGGCTGGATCGCCTCAGCTGCGCGCGCCTGCGCGGGCGCGTTGACGCGGCGCACCGTCTCGCGATGCAGGTCGGTCACGGCGGTGAGTCCGGCGGCACACAGCGCCGTGCGCATCATGAGCTCATACACCCCGTCACCGATGTGCGCGAGGGCGAGCGTACTGTAAGCGCCGACCTGCGCCGGCGTCATTTCCGGGGCAAAGTCCGTGCCGCCGGGAAAGGCTATTGTACCGACGGGGCGGCGCTCCGGCCGCCCCGTGTGAAGATCATGATTCATCGTCTTCAGGTTCCTCTTCGTTCACGTCTGCAAATTCCGTCTGTGCCTGCAGCACCTCGCTCGGCGCAGTGCCCTGCACATACTGCATTTCCTGCCACTGCTGCTTCGTAATGAGGATCTTGCGCGGCTTCGAGCCCTCAAACGGCCCGACGATGCCCATCTCCTCCATCTGGTCGACCATACGCGCGGCGCGCGAATAGCCGAGCTTGAGCCGGCGCTGCAGCATGGACACCGATGCCTGCTTCGTCTCGAGAATGACGTCCACCGCCTGCGGCAGCAGCTCGTCATAGTCACTCTTGGCGGGCTTGTCCGCCTCGGGCGCAGGACCGGATTTCTTATCGGCCTCGGCAGCGGATTTTTCGATCTGGGCAATGATATCGTCGCTGTACTGCGCCTCGGAGTTTTGCTTAATGAAGCGCACGACCTCCTCGCGCTCTTCATCCGATACGAACGAGCCCTGCACACGCAGCGGCTTGCCCGTGCCGATGGGCGCGTAGAGCATATCGCCCATGCCGATGAGCTTTTCCGCGCCGGAGGTATCGAGAATGATGCGGCTCTCGAGCGAGGACGAGACCGCAAAGGCGATGCGGCTCGGGATGTTCGCCTTCATGAGACCGGTGATCACGTCCGCCGACGGACGCTGCGTCGCAATGATGAGGTGCATACCCGCAGCGCGGCCCATCTGCGCCACGCGGCAGATGCTCTCCTCCACCTCTTTGGCGGCGCAGAGCATGAGGTCGGCCAGCTCGTCGATGACGATGACGACCTGCGGCAGCGTCTGGCCGTCAGGTTCGTTCTTCTGCAGCTCGTTGTAGCTTGCCAGGTCGCGCACCTGCGCCTCGGAAAACAGGCGGTAGCGCTTGAGCATCTCCACGACCGCCCACTGCAGCGCGCCGGCCGCCTTCTTGGGGTCGGTCACGACGGGGATGAACAGGTGCGGGATGCCGTTATAGATGCCGAGCTCGACCATCTTCGGGTCGATCATGATCAGGCGCACCTCGTCCGGCGTCGCCTTATAGAGCAGGCTGAGGATGAGCGAGTTCATGCACACGGACTTACCGGAGCCGGTCGTACCGGCGATGAGCATATGCGGCAGCTTGGAGATGTTGCCGATGATGCAGTTGCCGCCGATGTCCTTGCCGACGGCGAACGAGAGCTTGGACTTGGCGCTGCGGAAGGCCGGAGAGTCAATGATGTCGCGCAGGCAGACCGCGCTGACGATCTTGTTCGGCACCTCGATGCCGACGGTCGAGATCTTATCCGGGATGGGCGCGATGCGCACGTTCTCCACGCCGAGCGCGAGCGCAAGGTCGCCGGAGAGGTTTGTGATCTTGTTGAGCTTCACGCCCGCCTCGAGCTCGAGGTCGTAGCGCGTGACCGTGGGGCCGCGCGTCACGTCGCGGATCGTGGCGTTGACGCCGAAGCTGCTCAGAGCGGTATCGAGCCGGTCACGGTTGAAGCGGATCTCCTCCGTCGCGTCGGTCTGATCGCGCTTTCCGGCGCGCAAAAACGACACCGGCGGCAGCTGATAGGCCGAGTGGTCGGCGTTCTCACGCTCAATAGCGGAGGTGATCGCCGCTGTCTCCGCCGCGACCTCCGCACTGGCCGCCTTCTTGGACGGCTTCGGCGGGTCATGGATCTCCTGCGTGGCCGTCACGTCCACGCCGCAGATGTCCGCCGCCTCCTCCACAGACAGGGGCTGCACGTTCTGCGTCGCCTCTGCCGGTGCGGGCTTTTTCGCACCGCGGGCAGCCTTTTTGACCGGGATGGGGTCGATCGGGTCATCGTCCGGCTCAGCCGGCGCATCCTCGACCGGGATATCAATGAGCTTTTTCTTGGCGACCGGCTTGTCCGGAGCAGTGCGGCGCGTGCGGCGCGGCGGCTCAGGCTGCGGCGGCGCGGCAGGCTCGGGCTCATCGTCATAAAGCGGCTCGTCAATATCGTCCGGGATGTACTGTGCCTCGCGGCGCGCGCGCCACCAGGTAATGATCTTGCCGATCGTCAGGTCCATGCTGCCGAGCACGCAGACCACGAACGCCGCCATCGTCAGCGGCAGCGCCGCGTACACGCTGATGCCGGCCTTGAGCAGATAGCCCACACCGCCGGAGATGACGCCGCCGGAGGTAAGCGTCTTGCCGCCGTCATAGAGCTGCCCGACGATCGCGCCGAACGTCTGCGCCGTGAATGCCACGCGGCAGACCATGAGGTGCACGATCGTGCCGAACAGCGGCGCGATCAGCAGCGACGCCGTCACGCGCAGACCGAAGTGCCGCTCGGGATTGCGCACAAAGACCCACGCCAGCAGCAGCATCGCAAACGGGAACGCCCAATAGCCCCATCCCATGATGCCGGACAGGAAGCCCGCAAAGCCGTCGATGACGACGCCCTCGGCGCGAAACAGCCCGAGAAACGCGAGCATCGACAGCACGATGCACACGATGGCATACGGCCACGTCGGCGCGGTCGGCGCAGGCGCGGGCGCTGCAGCCGGCTGCTTTTTTGCCGGCTGCTTTTTCGGCGCGGCGGCCTGTTTTTTTGCGGCCGGTGCGGACTTTTTCGCCGAGCCGGTCTTCTTTTTGGATGATGAAGTTGCCATGTAATAACGTCCTCTCAGAAAATCAGAGACAGCAGCATCGTCACTGCGCCAGCGCCCCAGCAGTAGTAGCTGAACACGCCGAAGCGCCCCTTCGACGTCAGGCGCTTGACAAGGCCGATGGCCACGACGCCCGAGACCATCGCCACGAGCGTGCCGATCAGGTATGCCGGCAGGAGCGACACGTCGATGCCCGCCTGCGCCGCCTTGACCAGCGACAGGATGTTCGCACCCAGCACCGCGGGCAGCGACATCAAAAACGAGAACCGCACCGCAAAGCGGCGGTCCAGTCCCGTGGCCATACCGGCAGTGATCGTGGTGCCCGACCGGGAGAGCCCCGGGATCGTCGCCACGGCCTGACACACGCCGATGATGAGCGCGTCACGCACACGCATCGTTTTCTCCGTGCGTGTGCCCTTGGGCATCTGATCGGCCACGAACAGCAAAAAGCCCGTGAGGACGAGCATGAAGCCGATGAAAAACGTATGACCATACAGCTGCTCCACGCGGTCGTGGACCGGCAGAATCAAAAACAGCGGCAGCGTCGCCAGCACGATCATGAGCACCATGCGCGCCGCGGGAAACTGCTTGCGGCGCTGCTCCGCCGGCAGCCGGGGGCTGCGGAAAAACGCAAGCGTCTCGCGCACCATGGCGCGGATATCACGCCAATAGACGATGCAGATCGAGATCAGCGTGCCCAGATGCAGCAGCACGTCGAAAAACAGATGTCCGTCCTCCGCCGTGGACATATGAAACAGGTTTTGCAGGATCGACAGATGGCCGGAGCTGGAGATCGGCAGAAACTCCGCGATGCCCTGCACCAGACCGAGCAGGATCGCATTCCAGATGGTCACGGATGCACCTCCCAATGCGCAGATAGAAAGATGATAGGATGCACGATCGCCGTCATCTCACAAGGGAAACCGGGCGCGGCGCCCGGCTTCCCCGGTCAGATGGGATCATGCCTGCGTGTCGCAGTAAGCGGCCAGCACGCCGCGATAGGTCATCCAGCAGTCAAACTTCGATACAAGTTCGAACGGCGCGTGCATACTCAGCACCGGCACGCCGGCGTCGATGGTGTCGATGTTGCGGTCGGCCATGAACTTGGCGATCGTGCCGCCGCCGCCCTGATCGACCTTGCCCATCTCGGACAGCTGCCAGACAACGCCGTTGTCGGCAAAGAGGCGGCGCAGATAGGCCACGAGCTCGGCCGAGGCGTCACTCGTGCCGGACTTGCCGCGCGCGCCCGTGAACTTGCAGATGCCCATGCCGTAGTTGAGCTTGGCCTCGGTGCGCTTGGCGCTCACCTCAGGGAAGCTCGGGTCATAGGCCGCGCACACATCCGCCGAGAGGCAAAAGCTCTTGGCAAAGCAGTGGCGCAGCGCAACGTCCTGCTGCTCGCAGAGGTCGGCCATGAACGCCTCGAACGCCTGCGACTGCATACCGGACACGCCGTCCGAGCCGGTCTCCTCCTTGTCGGCGAGGATGCACACGGCCGTGCGCTCCGGCGCACCCTCAAGATCGAGGATCGCACGCAGCTCGGCATAGGCGCACACGCGGTCGTCCTGCCCGTAGGCGCCGATCATGCTGCGGTCAAAGCCGATGTCGCGCGCCGGGAACGCCGGCACGGCAGCGAGCTCCGCCGACAGGAAGTCCTCCTCCGTGATGCCGTACTCATCATGCAGCAGCGACAGCACGGCGAGCTTCACACGGTCGCCGCCCTCACCGGCATACGGCATACTGCCGATGACGATGTTGAGCGCCTCGCCGGTGATGCCCTCCTCCATGGTCTTGCGCAGCTGATCCTTGCCGAGGTGCGGCAGGAGGTCTGTGATGACAAACTGCGGCTCGTCAGGCTCGCGGCCGATGGCGACGTCGATCGTGCTGCCATCCTTGAGCGCGATCGTGCCGTGCAGCTCCAGCGGGATCGCGACCCACTGGTACTTCTTGATGCCGCCGTAATAATGCGTCTTAAAATACGCCAGCTCCGAATCCTCGTACATCGGCGTCTGCTTGAGGTCGAGGCGCGGGGAATCGACGTGCGCGCCCGCGATCACGCAGCCGTGATCGAGCGGCTGCTCGCCGAGCACGGCCAGCATGAGCGCCTTGCCGCGGTTATTCACATACACCTTTGCACCCGGCTGCAGCTCCATGCCGAACGTATACGGCACAAAGCCCGCGTCCTCCGCCATGCGGATCGCCTCCTTGACAGCCTCGCGCTCGGTGCGCGCGGCGTCGAGAAAGCGCTTATACCCCTCGGCATAGGCAAAGATCTCACCGGTCTGCTCGGCGTCGATCTGATCGTACCCGTTCTTGGGCCGGTAAAACAGCTTTTCCTTCCACTGCTTGAGTTCCTTATCTTCGCTCATGAGAGCACCTCCTGTATCAGTTGATGGCAGCGGCGCTGAAACTCGGCGAGTGTGCCGCCGTTATCCAGCACGTGGCTGCAGTTCTGGACAAACCATTCGTTTGGCTTCTGCGCGTCGATGCGCGCCTCGGCATAGGCGCGGGTCACACCCTCGCGCGCGATGAGCCGCTCGATGCGCTGCTCACGCGGCGCGGTAACACCAAGCGTGACCGAGCAGATATCCCCGAGCCCGCTCTCGATGAGCGCGATGGCATCGATTGCCGCGACCGTGCCGCCCTGCCGCGCCCACGCACGCAGGCGCGCGCGCACATCGCTGCGGACATACCGGTGCGTGATGGCGTTGAGATCGTCGAGCGCCGCCGCGTCCGCAAACACGACCGCGCCAAGCTTTTTGCGCTGCAGCGCCCCATTTTCTATTGTACCCGGAAAACGGGCGTTGATCTCCGCGAGCATGGCGGCATTCGATGCCAGCAGCTCGTGATACACCGCGTCGCAGTCGATGACGAGCGCGCCCTGCCGCTCCAGCTCCGTGAGCGCGGTCGTCTTGCCGCAGCCCGTGCCGCCCGTGATGCCGACGATGTGCATCTTGCGCACGAGCGCGTCCCAGACGGCATCGTCCGGCACGGCGGCTGCACGCAGGATGCGGTACGGCGTGCACGAGAGATCAACGAGCGTGGACTCCCGCCCGATACTGCACGGACCGCCGTCGATGACGGCTGCGATCTGTCCGTCAAAATACGCCAGCACATCGTCCGCCGTTTTCGGGCTCGGCGCGCCGGAGGGATTGGCCGACGGCGCTGCCAGCGGCAGCTGCGCCGCCTCAATGAGCGTGAGCGTGGCCGGGTGATCCGGGCAGCGCAGACCAACGGTCTCGCCGCCCGCGCGCACGATCTCGGGCACGCAGGCTTTGGCGCGCAGCACGATCGTGAGCGGACCGGGCCAAAAGGCCTCGGCCAGCGTATAGGCCGCCTGCGGCACAGGGTCGCAGTAGTGCGCCATAGCCGAAGCGTCGTGCACCATCAGCGACAGCGGCTTGACGCTCGGCCGGCCTTTGACTTCATAGATCTGCGCGACGGCTTTGGGGTCAAGCCCGTTTCCGGCGAGGCCGTAGACCGTCTCCGTCGGGACGGCGACGAGCTGCCCGGCGCGGATGGCGTCCGCCGCCTGCGCGATCTCGGTTGTAATCCGTTGTGTTTTCATGCTTCCTCCACGGATGCGCGCAGCTTCTCGGTCTGATCGGCCAGCGTGAGCGCATCGATGATCTCATCCAGATCGCCGTCGAGCACCTGATCGAGCTTATAGAGCGTCAGGCCGATGCGGTGATCCGTCACCCGCCCCTGCGGGAAGTTATAGGTGCGGATGCGCTCGTTGCGCATTCCCGTGCCGACCTGACTGCGCCGCTCGGCCGAGCGTTCGGCGCTCTGCCGGGCACTCTCGGCGGCATACAGGCGCGAGGCGAGGATCTTCATCGCGCGATCCTTATTCTTATACTGGCTACGCTCATCCTGACACTCGACGACCGTGCCTGTCGGCAGGTGCGTGATGCGGATGGCGCTCTCGGTCTTGTTGACGTGCTGACCGCCCGCGCCGGAGCTGCGGTAGGTATCAATTTGCAGATCCTTCGGGTCAATGTGCACCTCGACGGCATCCATCTCCGGCAGTACGGCCACGGTGGCGGTGCTGGTGTGGATGCGTCCACCGGTCTCCGTCTCCGGTACACGCTGGACGCGGTGCACCCCGCTTTCAAACTTCAGGCGCGAATATGCCCCCTGCCCGCTGATGAGCAGGCTCGCCTCGCGCACGCCGCCAAGCTCCGTCTCGTTGAGGTTTGCAAGCTCGGTCTTCCAGCCGTGCGCGTCGGCGTACATGGTGTACATCCGATAGAGACTATGCGCAAAGAGCGCCGATTCTTCCCCGCCAACGCCGGTGCGCAGCTCCAAAATGACGTTGCGGTCATCGTTCGGGTCGCGCGGCAGCAGCAGCACGCGCAGCGTCTGCTCAAGCTCTGCGCGGCGGGTCTTGCCGGTCTCGAGCTCTTCGCGCGCGATCTCATGCAGCTCGGGATCGCCGAGCAGCGCCTGTGCCTGCGCGATCTGCGCCTCGCAGTCGACATAGGCGCGGTACGCCTCCACGACCGGCTGCAGCTCGCGCTGCTCGCGGCAGAGTCCGGTGAATACTGCGGGATCGGAATAATATGCGGGGTCCGCCAGCTTGCTCTCAAGCTCGCTATACCGGTTTTCAATTTGTCGCAGCTTTTCGAGCACAGTGCCGCCTCCCTCGTTGCGATATTCGCTCAATGTATCAGTGTAGCACACAGGCGCGAAAATGTAAACAGGCGGTGCGCCGAAGCGCACCGCCTGTTGCCTGTCGAAAAACCCAAGTGGTTTTCCGACAAAAGGTCTGCAGTCTGCTGCGCGCATAATTTGTGTGCCAGCGGCGCACAAATTCCACACTTGCAGCCTGAAAAGTATTTTCTCCGACGCACATGTCGCCGGAGAAAATGATCGAATTTTCTTTCGCCGCCCGGCGGCGAAACTCTGCGAGGCTTTTAGGGAAACG
>OGNF01000200.1_pt1 | contig 67731 bp, 60 predicted proteins | sample 1573321 | NCBI WGS metagenome assembly OGNF01 (sample SAMEA2581911, study PRJEB24529) | metagenome | biome: Human gut stool | place: China | collected 2011 | reverse complement strand
TTTCCCTACACGACGCTCTTCCGATCTAATCTGGTTGCACCTATTCCTATGCGAGAGGCTGTAATAAATACAATTGTTCATTCTGATTTTACGAGAGAGATCCCTCCGGTTTTTGAAATTTTTAGTGACAGAATGATTTTTACTTCCTATGGGGGATTGATACCGGGACAGAGTGAAGAGGATTTTTTTAGCTGTAGCAGCATGCCAAGAAATCGTGAATTGATGAGAGTATTTAAAGATGTAGGACTTGTGGAACAGCTGGGGTCAGGAATGAGCAGAATTCTCAAAGTATATGATAAGAGCATCTTTCATATTTCAGAGCATTTTATTAAAGTAGAGATTCCATTTTCAACAGAACAAAAAGAGGATACCAATATCATTGCCAATGGCAATGATGTTGGCAATGATATTGGCAATAGGCAAATCCAACGGCTCGCCCTTTAAAACCGCGTTTTTAAAAGCCTTGTAAGTAGCGGTTGGCAGGCGGTCCTTCATAACAGTTTCGTTAAAAACCTCGCTGCCAAAAAGTTTCGGAACACTCGTCATTTTTTAGTCCCCCTCAAAATAAAAACAAAATAAAAAAAGCAACGCGCGAAGTTTAAATGCTTCTGCAACTTCGCTGTTGCTTATGCTGTAATTATAGCCCCCTTTACACATTTTGTAAAGCCTTCAGGCAAATGTTTTTATTTTCTGAAAATTTAGTGGATTTTGTGCCGTATGTATTAGACAAATTTCTGTAAAAACAATTGACAAGCACTTTTAAAAGTTCTAAAATATTTACATCAAAAACACAAGTTAACCAGGATGCCCGGAAAAACGCCGGGCATTACTTAATAAAAGAAAGAGGTTTTAACACATGGCTGAAATGTTATACGAAGGCAAAGCCAAAAAAGTTTTCGCCACCGCCGACCCCAACGAAGTAGTTATCTATTATAAAGATGACGCCACTGCCTTAAACGGCGCCAAAAAAGGCACCATTGTCGATAAGGGCATTATGAACAACACCATTACCAGCTTCTTTTTTGACCTGCTCGGCAAAAACGGTGTTGAACACCATTTTATTAAAAAACTCAGCGACCGCGAACAGCTTTGCAAAAAAGTAAAAATCATTCCGGTTGAAGTTGTATGCCGCAACATTGCCGCAGGCAGCCTTGCCAAAAAAATGGGCGTTGAAGAAGGCTATGTGCTTAAACGCCCGCTGGTAGAATTTTACTACAAAAGCGACGCACTTGACGACCCGATGATCAGCCCCGACTACGGCGAAGCCTTTGGTTTTGCAACCGATGAACAGATTGCCAAAATCCGCGAAATGGCGCTCAAAATCAACGCCGTATTAAAAGACTTCCTTGCACAGCGCAAAGTACGCCTGATTGACTTTAAAACCGAGTACGGCATCGACAGCGAAGGCAACATCATCCTTGCCGATGAAATTACTCCGGACACCAGCCGCCTGTGGGACTGGGACACCAACGACAAACTGGATAAAGACCGTTTCCGCCGCGACATGGGCAATGTTGAAGAAGCCTACCACGAAGTAATCCGCCGCTTAACGGGTGAAGGGAAATAAAATAACCCTGCTTGCGCAGATATGCAAATGTGCAGATGTACAGATTAAACGCCGCCTTAACAGCGGCGTTTTTTATTTGTATTATTTTTTTATTTACGTTGCGGCTTTGTAATTAGGTTATTATATTTTTATTTACAGTTTATGTCATCTTCATTCTTTTGAGTGACCAAAAGAACGAAGCAAGAAAAGTCACGCGGCTGAAAAAATTTTTTACGCGGCTCTTTAGATAAAAATAAAATTTTCCACGGAACTCGCTTCGCTCAAACACCGGGAAAATTTTATTTTCTTTCTGTAAATACCGCTAAATTTTTAATGCCGCAATTGCACTTAACCCGTACTTTTTTATTGCTTAATTTAGTATGTTTTCCCTTTATATCGTACTTTACAGCTGCTTATTATCAAAAATTGTACAACTTATGATTATGTGCTATTAAAACCTGCGGCAACATTGCTCTTACTCATATAAATTTACCAAAGTACGAATTTGGGCGAAGCCGCGACATTCAAAAAACAGGAAAAGCATAATTAAAGCACTTGCATAGTTCAATACGAAAGAAAATTCAATACACTAAATTAAACAGTTAAAAAGTACGGTTTACGTCAAAATGCGGCATTGGATTTTAGCAATATTTAATAAGAAAAACGGTAAAAATAAGGCTGTTTGAGCGAAGCGAGTTCCGCAATTTTTGCCGTTTTATACCAAAATATTGCGTTAAAAAATCCGCAGCCGCAAAACTTTCTTGGTTCGTTCTTTGGTTACAAAGAATGAAGATGAATAATAAAAAGAAATAAAAAATTGATAACGTATAATCAAAGACGATAACAAAATTAAAAGTAATATCAATAAAACCGTAAATAAAAATATAATAACCTAAATTCAAAAACGCAGCCAAATAAAATAATAAAACATTCACTTAAATTGCCCTCAAACTTTACACAAACCAATCTGTTTTATATACAAACATCTCCGTCAATGGTATAATTAAAACAAACAAAATAGTCCGTGCAGGGGAGGAGAATTACGTACCTGTAATTTCTCTCCGTAACTCTCCTCCCGTAACAAAAATGGGAGGAGGTTTTATTATGCGCAAAAATTTAACCTATAAAATTTTAGCGGCGGTAATGGCAGCAGGCAGCCTTGGTTTATATGCGGCTACACCCGTAGCGGCAGAGGATAATGTTTACGGCAACGGTATACCTATAACCATTACCGGCGGTACAATTGACGGCGATGTTTACGGCGTTGGCAACGAATCTTACAAAAAAGATGCCAGCGGCGGCAACGTAACCATCAATGGCAATGCTGAAGTAGCCAATGTTTATGGCGGCATGTCAGCCGACGGCAGCGCTCACCACAATACTGTTAACATCAGCGACGGTTCTGTTACAGGCCAGGTTTACGGCGGCTGGTCAACTTACGGCAGTGCTAATGATAACGAAATCATTATCAGCGGTTCTGCCAATATTGAAAATGCTAATTTGTACGGATGCAATTATTCTGCATCCGGCACAGGCACAGGCAATACCCTTACCATTGACGGCTGGAGCGGCAGTACAAATTCTGTAAAAAACTTCAATGATATTGCTTTTAAAAATATCGACTGGAAAAATAACGAAAGCATATTGACAATTACAAATCAATATAGTTACACGAGCGACCTTACCAATACCCAAATTAAAACCATTCACATTGCGGGCGGCAGCAATATTAACGTTGGCGAATCAATGACGCTTATTAATGGTAACATTAGTTCAATAGGTGATGTTACAGATACCTTTACCGCAGGCGTTGCGCGTGAAGGGCTTGGCAGTACCAATGTTAACGGAAACGTTGTAACATTTAATATTGACAGCATAAAATTAAGCAGTCAGGCAGTAAGTGCCGCCCAAACCCGTGCGGCTTCCGCGGCATTTGTAAATCAGGGCACGGATTTAATCAGCGATAGTTTAGATACAATCAGCCGTGATGATAATTACGGCGTTAAAACCTTTGCCGCCGTGCACGGCAACCGCAGTAAATATGACGTTGCTGATGATATTAAAATTAACGGCTGGAGTACGATTGTCGGCATTGGTAATGCCGATAAGTTCGATAACGGCAGTGCGTTCAGCTGGGGCGTATTCTACGAAAACGGCAGCGGTAATTACCGTACTTACAACAGCTTTAATAATGAGTTCTTACGCGGTGACGGCAGTATGGTTTACAACGGCGGCGGCATTGCGGCAAGGTACGAGAATAAAAACGGCGTTTATACCGAAGGTAGCCTCCGCGCAGGTATGCTTAAAAACGAACTCGATAACGCCATGCGTGATGTTAATGGCAGTTACGGCTACGAAACCGAAAGTGCTTACTACGGCGCGCACATTGGCGTTGGTAAAATCATCAGCCTGAGTGACAGCAGCGACCTAGATATATACGGTAAGTTCTTCCATACCTATACCGAAGGCGACAGCGTAACCATTGCAGACGATAAATTTGATTTTGACAGCATTACCAGTGACAGATTAAGAGTTGGCGCGCGCATTACAAGCAATAAGGAAAATAAGTTCAGCACTTATTATGGCTTGGCTTATGAGTACGAATTTAACGGCGATGCTGATATGACGGCGCAAGGCTTGCGTGCCGATACACAGAGCTTGCAGGGCAGCAGCGTAATGGCAGAAATTGGCTTTAACTACCAGCCCACGCCCGACAGCCCGTGGAGCTTTGACCTTAATATGCGCGGCTACACAGGCGAACGCCAGGGAGGCAGCTTTAACGTACAGGCAACGTATACTTTCTAGCCGATAGCCGAATCGCCAAATATAAGCGAGCCGAAGGCGAAGTTAATAATTGTGCCAGTGAGGCTATGCAAATTTTGCAAGCGAATAGCGAGCAAAATTTACGAACCTTAATTTAAAAATAAATAAAGCAGCAACTGCCAAAGGCAATATACCTTTCAGCGGTTGCTGCTTTTTTACTATACAAGCACATAAATTATTATGTACAACCTATTCAATTATTTCCCCGGTTCAAACAAACCTTCGTTGTCGTCCCACAAAACTATTTTATCTTCTTTTAAGGTTTCCGCAAGGCGGATAACGCGCTGGTTGCTGCTGCCGCGGAAGCGCAGGTTGGGGTCTTTTTTTGCTTCCACAAATTCGCCGTCCACCAGTATATCAATGCAGTCCAAAAGTGCGCGCGTAATTTCATAATCGCACAGGCGGCCGGTTAACAGGTCTTTTTCAAGGTCGTAACCGGTATAACACCATACGGTTTTATTGGGGTACATTTTGCGCAGGCGCTGCATAAAGGGCAGCAGGGCTTTCTGGTTGGCGGGTTCAAACGGTTCGCCGCCCAAAAGACTGAAGCCTTTAATATACGGCGGCTTTAAGGCGTTTAAAATTTCTTCTTCCGCCGCTGCGTCAAACGGCTTGCCGTAGTCAAAATCCCAGGCTTCCTGGTTAAAGCAGCCTTTGCAGTAATGCGTGCAGCCGCTTACAAACAGCGATACGCGCACGCCCGGCCCGTTGGCGACATCATGTGTTTTAATTGCCGCGTAGTTCATGGCAGGCCTCCGTTACAGGTGCAGAACGCGGGATTTGATTTCTTTGGTTTTGCCCACGTTCCAGAAGTTTTCGCCCAGGTAGCCGCAGGTACGGCGAGTTACGTTCATCAGGTTATGGTCTTTGTTGCCACAGTTCGGGCATTCCCATTCCAAATCGTCGTTGATGATAATTTCGCCGTCAAAGCCGCACACATGGCAGTAGTCGCTCTTGGTGTTGAACTCTGCGTACTGAATGTTATCGTAAATAAAGCGCACTACATCTTCCAGCGCTTCGGTATTGTGGCGCATGTTCGGAATTTCCACGTAGCTGATGGCGCCGCCGCTGGAAATTTTCTGGAACTGGCTTTCAAAGGCAAATTTGCTGAAAGCGTCGATATTTTCGCGCACGTCAACATGGTAGGAATTGGTGTAGTAGCCTTTATCGGTAACGTCGTCAATAGTGCCGAAGCGTTCTTTATCTATGCGGGCAAAACGGTAGCACAGGCTTTCGGCCGGAGTGCCGTACAGTGCAAAGCCGATGCCGGTCTGCTGTTTCCATTTATCGCATTTGGCGCGCAGGTAACGCATTACGCGCAGCGCAAATTCTTCGCCCACAGGGTCGGTATGGCTTACGCCCTTCATCAGTTTGGTCATTTCGTACACGCCGATATAACCGAGCGAAATGCTGCTGTAACCGCCAACAAGGTATTTATCAATGGTTTCGCCCTTTTTCAGGCGGGCAATGGCGCCGTACTGCCAGTGCACGGGGCTTACATCGCTCTTAACGCCCATCAGCGCGTTGTGACGGCACATTAAAGCCTTGTAGCAAAGCTCAAGCCTTTCATCCAAAAGCTTCCAGAACTTCTGCTCGTCGCCCTTGGCAATAATTGCCACCTGCGGCAGGTTGATGGAAACAACGCCCTGATTGAAACGGCCTTCAAATTTGTAGTTGCCGTTTTCGTCCTTCCACGGAGCAAGGAAGCTGCGGCAGCCCATCGGCGAAAATACATTGCCTTCGTAGTTTTCGCGCATTTTCTTGGCGGAAATATAATCCGGATACAGGCGTTTGGCGCTGCATTTAACGGCAAGCCTGGTAATATAATCGTATTTGCCGCCTTTTAAGCAGTTGTGTTCATCCAAAACATAAACCAGTTTCGGGAAGGCAGGGGTTACATAAACGCCCTTGTCGTTTTTAATGCCCTGCAAACGCTGGCGCAGAATTTCTTCCACAATCATGGCGTTTTCTTTCAAATATTCGTCGTCCTCCTGTAAGTTGAGGAAGATGGTTACAAACGGCGATTGCCCGTTAGTAGTCATTAAAGTGTTAATCTGGTACTGAATGGTCTGCACGCCGCTTTGCAGTTCGCTCTTTAAGCGCGCCTGCACAAGGCGTTCCACTGTTTCGGCAGGCAGGCTGTCGCCCACTTCGTCAAGCACGGCTTTTTTAAATTTATTGTAGCTGCGGCGCAGATATTTGCCCAAATGGCGGATATCCACCGACTGGCCGCCGTACTGGCTGCTGGCAACGCTGGCGATAATCTGTGTCATAACGGTGCAGGCAACCTGGAAGCTCTTGGGGCTTTCAATGAGTTTGCCGTTCATAACCGTGCCGTTGTCCAGCATATCGCCGATATTAATCAGGCAGCAGTTAAAAATAGGCTGAATGAAATAATCGGCATCATGGAAATGGATTGCGCCTTCGTCATGCGCTTTGGAAATTTCTTCCGGCAGGATAATGCGGCGGGTTAAGTCTTTGGAAACCTCGCCGGCAATCAAATCGCGCTGGGTGGAAGCCATAACGGCGTTTTTGTTGGAATTTTCTTCCATAACGTCTTTATTGCTGTTGCGGATTAAAGACAGAATGCTTTCGTCCGTAGTGTTTGCCTTGCGCACCAGCGCACGGGTATAGCGGTAAATGATATAGGCTTTGGCAAGGTCGAATTTTCCCTCCTGCATCAGCTGATGCTCTACCATATCCTGAATATCCTCTACCAAAAGGCGCATACGGTTGCGGCTTTCTACATAATGTGCAATGTTTTCAATTCTGTCTTCGGCAATGCGTTCACTTTCATCAACAGCATTGTTGGCTTTCTGGATGGCTACAACTATTTTGCTGCGGTCAAAGTCAACCGTAGAGCCATCGCGCTTGATTACCTTCATTGTCCTCCCTCTTTCCGTTTATGTTTTATTAATATAATTTGATAAATTTCAGTGCAGTTTGCCTTTCAATAATACCATATTTTGATGGGGAAGTAAAGCAAGCAAATACAAGATATTGTTTTTATTTTTGTGGTTATCAACAATATTTTGTGCTTTGCAGTTTTTGTTCCATCTGTTTACGCCCCGGCAAAGTTTGTTTTTGTCAAGCCCGTGCGCCTTCTTTTAACAGTAATTTTTCGGTTTTTACTTTGGTTATCTTGCTTTTTCGCAGTTTTTTAATAAAAATTATCCGCAGGCGGAAAATTTACCGCAGCGGCGTTTATTATATACATTAGTTTGCAAATTAAAAACAGTATTGTAAATTTATTAAAAAAAGTCTATAATATACAAGTCTGATATTGAAAGGCTCACACTAAAATGCAGACATCTGTTAATAAATAACTGGAGGTTATAATATGGAAATTACAACCATTCATCTTGATATGGTGCAGTCGGTTGCCCTCGCCATAGTCAGCTATTACATCGGCATGTGGATAAAAAGCCACAGTGCCGCCCTGCAAAGGTTCAGCATTCCGGCACCGGTAATAGGCGGCCTGCCTTTTGCGCTGGTATTTTCGCTGCTGAAAATTTACGGCATTGCCGATTTTACCTTTGACGACACGCTGCAAAAAGTAGCGCTGCTGTGCTTTTTTACCACCATCGGCATGATGGCAAGCTTAAAACTTGTTAAAAAAGGCGGCCTGCTTCTCGTAGGCTTCTGGTTCACTTCAACAATACTCGGCATTTTGCAGAACGCCATCGGCATGGGCGTATGCAGCCTGATGGGCATTGATAAATTCTACGGCATTCTTGCCGGCGCCGTGGCACTGATGGGCGGGCTCGGCACAAGCGCCGCCTTCGGCCCGTTTTTTGAACAGAACTACGGCGTTACCGGCGCAACAACGGTTGCCATTACGGCCGCTACCTTCGGTATGGCAACGGCACTCATTATCGGCGGCCCTTTCGGCGAAAAGCTGATTAAAAAATACAAGCTCAAAACCCCTAAAGCCGCTAAAGAGGATGCTCCGCTGGAAGAAATTGACGAAACGGAAACCACCGTTACCGGCGAAAACCTCATTCCCGCACCGGCGGCTGCTGCGGAAATTTTAAAAGCGCTGGGCTTTGTCGCCATCGCCATGGGGCTGGGCAGTATTTTAAGCACCTACCTCGGCCAGTTTATTACGCTGCCGGTATATATCGGCAGTATGCTTATCGCCGCCGTTATCCGCAACATCGGCGATTTCAGCAAAGCGTACAAAATTGAAGGCGTCGGCATGGACTGCATTGCCGATATTTCGCTGGTACTTTATGTAACCATGGCCATTAACAGCCTTAAGCTGTACGAACTTATTAACCTGGCACTGCCGCTGATTGTTATCCTCATCATTCAGACGCTTTTAATGGTGGCCTTTGCCTGGGGCGTATACTTCTTAATGTTCGGCAAAGATTACGACTCCGTAATGCTCGCGGTAGGCGGTATCGGCTTTGCCATGGGCGCAACTGCCAACGGCCTTGCCAACATGCAGTCACTTTCCGACAAATACGGCTTCTCCCCCAAAGCGTGGATGATAGTTTCGCTCGTCGGCGCGTTTTTAATTGACTTTACCAACGCCATCATCATAACGTGGATGATAACGCTGTAACTTAATTTTAATGCTTATACTAAAAAACAGCCGGTATTTTCTTTACCGGCTGTTTGCTTTTACGTAAGTTGTATTTATGGTATAATACCCTTCGTGAGATAATCTGATGGTCGGCTTCTCTCCCTTAAAAGGGAGGTGGTGAACCAGTGAGTACCTATGAAACGTTATCTTTAATGGTAGCTTTCGGTATTCTGGTAGCTGCCATTATTTCTGCCCGGCGTTAATAACGCGGAAATGAAATAAGGCCGTCCTAACGGTCGCGGACAGCCTTTCTTTCAATACTGAAAATATTCGAGGAGAGGACTGACGCACCAACATCAGATTATCTCTCTTTTCTTATTATACATCATGGCTTTTAAAACGGCAAATTTTATTGCCGCTCACCTTTACTTATGTTAATATTAGGGCAGAAGCGGCTTATTCTGCCGTTTGTTTAAGAAAGCAAGGTATATCTATGAAAATAACACAGGTTGTGGCCGCGCTGATATGGCGCGAGAATAAAATTTTAATCTGCCGCCGCCCTGCAAACAAGGCACGGGCGCTGTTATGGGAGTTTCCCGGCGGCAAGGTGGAAGCAGGCGAAACAAAACAGCAGGCGCTGGTGCGCGAATGCCGCGAAGAACTTGGCATAACCGTTGTGCCCGGCAGCGTTTATTATGAAGTAACGCACACCTACCCCGATATTACGATACATTTAACGCTGTTTAACTGCACCACGCAGGACGAGCCGCAGCGCCTGGAGCACAGCGAACTGGCGTGGGTGCTGCCCCAAAACGTAACCGCCTATGACTTTTGCCCGGCAGATAAAGCAATAGTTGCTAAAATAGCGGCACAGGCAAACGCTAAAATAAAAACCGAACGGCTTTACCTGCGCGAACTTACACCAAGCGACAAAGCCGAACTGAAAACCTTTTTGCAGGATAAGGAAGTAATGTACGCCTGGGAAGCGCCGTTTACGGATGCCGAAGTTACGGCATGGCTTACCGAAAACCTGCGCCGCTACAAGGCGGACGGCTTTAGCTTTTACGCCGTAATCGAAAAATGCAGCGGCAAATTTTTGGGCGTTTGCGGTCCGCTTACCGAAACCATTAACGGCAAGCGGCATATTGGCGTAGCGTACATTTTTAACAAAACCTACTGGGGCAAAGGTTACGCCACGGAAGCAGCACAGGCGTGCGTAAATTACGCCTTTCACACGCTTGGCGCTCAGGAGGTTATTGCCGAAATACGCCCGGAAAACATAAAATCCCGCCGCGTGGCGGAAAGGCTTGGCATGACAATAAGCGGCAGTTTTGTAAAAACCTACAAAGGCAAAGAAATGCCGCACTTTATTTACGTATTAAGCAAGCCGCAAAAAAAGCGGCAGAAACGGAGCAGGCAATGTTTGATTTAGACCGCTGGCTTGATAAATACATAGAAGCCGTGGACGCGGCGTTTGGCGCAAGGATTGTGTTTATCGGCCTGCAAGGCAGCTATGCGCGCGGCGAAGCGCACGAAGGCAGCGACATTGACGTTGTTTTAATTTTAAACAGCCTTACGCTTGAGGACTTAACCCTTTACAAAAACGCCATTGCCAATTTGGACGAACGCACAAAAATATGCGGCTTTGTAAGCGGCACCGAAGAACTGAAAGCGTGGGACAAGGCAGATTTATTTCAGTTTTGCCGCGATACCAAAGCCCTTTACGGAGATTTGGAGTTTATTGCTTTTTTAACAGGCAAAGCTGACGCCAAACGTGCGCTGCACACGGCGGCATGCAATATTTACCACGCCTGCGTACACAATTTTGTGCATGAAGAAAGCACGGAAGTTTTAAGAACGCTTTACAAATCGGCCTTTTTTGCTTTGCAGGCAAAATATTACCTTGAAACCGGCGCTTATATTGCCAAAAGAAAAGACCTTGCCAATAAATTACAGGGCGAAGATTTAAAAATACTCACCTGCCCGGCGCAGTTTAAAACAAAACTCAGCCCCGCGGAATTCAGCGCTTATTCCGGGCTGCTTTTAAACTGGGCTGCGGCTGTTATAAAAAATTACGGAGGCGGCAGCAATGCAGAAACCGAAAATTAAAATAACCGTTATCGGCCGCAAAGGCCCATGCGGCTGCCACCGCGGGCATAAACCAGGCGACAGCTTTGATTTTGACACGGAGCGCGGCAAGCTGTGCCCCATGGCAATGCATGTTGCCTTTCCCTATATCGACATTCTGCGCTACGGCGGTTCAATTCCCGGTGCAGAACCCGGCACGGCAGTATTTTGCTGCCCCGATGTTGATACCATCAACGTTTTTAAGATTGAAGTAGTAAAAGATGAATAAAGAGGGAGTGTTAAAATGATTTATCATAAATATGGTAAATGTGCAATTAAAGCTTACGAATTAGTATTAAATAATGTAGAACCAAGAGAAGCTTGGCAAAAAGCAGCTAATGAAATCTTTGGAAATAACAGCAGTCAAGCAAAAAAGACTTGTCCTAGAACTTCTTTTTTAGCTTTATTAGGAGCCAATAAGAAGACGACAAAAAATGTAGAATATATTTTATATGGATTAAAAATTATGAATAAAATGGATAAAGAAGAACTAAAAAATATGGAACCTATAAAATTTTGGCGCGATAAAATGAAAATGACTAAATCGTACAATTCTCAGATTGATGTTTTATTTGCATTAAGAAGTAAAAACTATATTTAAATCCTGCCCAAAGCGCTAAATAAAAATATATCTTATTTTGAATGTGATAAAATTTGCAAATAGTTCACCGTTTGTACTTACTTTAGCCAAAGCCTTTTGTTATGATAAAGGTGCAGCAAATACAGAAACGAAGGTGAGATGATATGCAAATTAAAGTTTTAGGGCCAATGACAAAACAGGTGGAGGTATTGTTCCAGAATGCTGCCGTGGCCGCTAAAAAGTTAAAATGCCCTGCAAAATTTGAACGCGTGAGCGAACTGCGCCGCATTATGGCCTACGGTGTAATGACTTTACCGGCGCTTGTTATCGACGGCAAAGTTGTGGCAGGCGGCAATGTGCCAGGCGTTGAAGAAATTATGCAGATTATCAAACAAATGCAGTGAAAGTTGAATATATAAATATAAAAAATAAAAGCAGGCGTTAAGCCTGCTTTTTTGTTATATAGCGTTACCGCCTGCGCGGAGGCATGGTGTGTATGCTGTGGCCGTCTGCGGCGTGTACCGCTTCGGTAATGCCTTCGCAGAAGGTTGGGTGCGGGTGCAGCGCCATTGCCAGCTGCGCTTTGGTCAGCCCTGCGCTTACAGCCGTAACCATTTCGCCAATCATATCGGTGGCGCGGCCGCACATCAGCTGCGCACCGATGAGTTTTTCCGTTTCTGCGTCAAACACCAGCTTAATAAAGCCGCGGTCCTCGTTTTCGATAATGGATTTGCCGTTGCCGCTCATAACGTATTTGCCGGTAATAACGGCGCGTCCCTCGCCTTTGGCTTCGTCTGCCGTAATGCCAACCGTGGCAATTTCGGGCGAAGTATATACGCACGAAGGCACAAGTTTTGCGTCAACCGTCGGCGCAAGCCCGCAGATACCTTCCACGCAGGCAATGCCCTGCGCTTCGGCTGCGTGCGCCAGCTGAATGCCGCCGGTAACGTCACCGATGGCATAAATGTGCGGCACGTTGGTTTTATAGCCCTCGCCAACTTTTACGCGCCCGCGTTCGGTTTCCACGCCCGCAGCTTCAAGGTTCAGCCCTTCGGTAACGGCGCGGCGCCCTACGCAAATCAGTACGCCGTCGGCGCTGACGCTTTCGGTTTTGCCCTTGCGCTCAAAGGTACAGGTCAGTCGGCCGCCTTCTTGCGTAATGCCTGTTACCATGGCGCCGATGTTAACCGCCACGCCGCGTTTTTTCAGTATCATGGAAAGGTTCTGCGAAATTTCACGGTCCATATTCGCTAAAATCCTGTCCAGTGCTTCAATAATGGTAACTTTGCGGCCTATGCTGTTATAAACGCCCGCCATTTCCACGCCGATAACGCCGCCGCCGATAATTACAAGCTCGTTATAATCGCAGTTGTCGGTGTCAAGCATTTCGTCGCTGGTAACAACATTGGGCAAATCCGCACCGGGAATGGGCGGTACTGCCGGTTTGCTGCCGGTGGCAATAATAAAGTTTTTTGCGGTATAGGTTTCGCCGCTGACGGTAATGCTTTCCGGCGAAACAAAAGCCGCCTCACCTTCAAGCACATCAATGCCGTTGCCCTTTAAAAGCTGCGCCACGCCGCCGCGGAGCTGTTCCACTACCTGCGCTTTGCGTGCATGCATGCCTTTAAAATCGGCCTTTGCGCCGGTTACGTTAACGCCCATTTTACCGGCTTCGCCGATTTCGCGGTACAAATTGGCGCTGTGCATTAAGGTTTTGGTAGGTATGCAGCCGCGGTTCAGGCAGGTGCCGCCAACTTCCGCACGTTCCGCAACGGCAGTTTTCAGCCCCAGCTGCGCCGCACGGATAGCCGCCACATAGCCGCCCGGCCCTGCGCCGATAACAATTAAATCGTATTGCATGGTTGTATGCCTTTCTATATTGTAAGTTGTGCTAAAAATTTACTGATGCCGTTTCCTGCCTGCCCGGCAATTTTTTGTGCTGCCTGTGCCAGTGCCTCCGGCGTAAACGCACAGCCTTTAAAAAACTGCCCTGCACCGGCAAGCGCTTCCCAATCCATAGCGTCGGTGTAAACCTCCGCCTCCTGTACCTTGCCGCCGTCAACGCGGCACGCCAGCGTAAAGCTGCCCCATTCAAAGCGCGCTTCTGCCTGCCAGGTAAACGGCAGGCGCGTACCGAGGCGAAAGGCGTCGCTTTTAAACTCCGCTTTGTAGCGTGCAACTTCCGCTGCGTCAAAATCCGCTTCACTTAAATGCTGCGGCTCGCTGCCGTAAATTTCCGCAAAGGAACGTACAAGCGCGTTTTGCAGCACCGGCACGGTTAAAGAAGGACTCACTTCTTTCAAATTCAGCACGCGGCTTTTAACGGAACTTACGCCTTTAGCCTGTAATTTAAGCGGCGATACGGTAAGGTACTTTGCCATTTCGTCCGTTTTAACGTCTATTAAAAGCGTGCCGTGGTGGTACTTTTTGCTGCCGCTGGTATAAAAGGCGTTGCCCGATACCTTGCGCCCATCTACCAGAATATCGTTGCGCCCGCTTTTTACGGCATTAATGCCGAGGCTTTTAAGCGCGCCGGTAATAACTTCCAGCTGGCGCGCAAGATTGTAGGTGCGTGCGTCCGTTAAAAAAGTAAAGTTTAAATTGCCGCTGTCGTGGTACACAGCACCGCCGCCGGAAAGACGGCGGACCAGATGCCCGCCGTCCCTGCGCAGCTGCGCCATATTGCACTCGGCCCATGGATTTTGGTTGTGCCCGATGACCACCGTATTTTTGTTCTGCCACAAATACAGCGTTACGCTGCCAGCCGGGGTGTGTTCCAAAAGGTAACGCTCCACGGCAAGGTTGCGGTAAGGTTCGGTGCAGCCGGTAATATAACAGGAAACCGGAACTTTATCTGTGTACATATTTTAAAACAGGTTTGCGTGCCGCCTGTACTTCGTCCGGGCGCTTAATCTGCGCATGGTGCGGAGCGTTATGCATATATTCCGCGTCGGTATGTGCCAGCTCGTGCAGCTCCAAAAGTGCCTGCACTGCTTCGTCCAGCGTCCGGCGCGCTTCGGTTTCGGTCGGCTCCAGCATCAGCGCTTCGTGTACAATCAGCGGGAAGTACATCGTCGGCGGGTGAATACCGCGGTCAATCAGGGACTTGGCAACATCCAGCGCCGTTACGCCGGTGGCTTTTTTCAGTTCCTCCAGGCTCATAACGAATTCGTGCATGCAGGTATGGTCATAAGCCATATCGTAAGTATCTTTTAATTTGTGCATCATGTAGTTGGCATTCAGCACTGCCGTTTCACTGGCTTCACGCACGCCTTCCGCGCCGAGGGTCAGCACATAGGCCAGCGCCCTCATGCAAACAAGGAAGTTGCCGTAAAACGCGCGCATCTGCAAATGCCCCTCGCCTGCACCATCGCCCAGTGCGGATTTTGGCAGGAACTTCTCAAGCAGGGCTTTGCAGCCGACAGGGCCAGCGCCCGGGCCGCCGCCGCCGTGCGGAGTGGAAAAAGTTTTATGCAGATTAAGATGCACAACATCAAAGCCCATATCACCGGGGCGCGCAATGCCCATAACGGCGTTTAAGTTAGCGCCGTCGTAATAGCACAGGCCGCCCGCTTCGTGGATGATATTGGTAATTTCCAGAATATTGCTGTCGAACAGGCCGACGGTATTCGGGTTCGTAAGCATTAAACCTGCTGTGGTATCGTCAACAGCGGCGCGCAGTGCGTCAAGGTCTACGCAGCCATCCGCATTGGAGGGCACGTTAACCGTGGTAAAGCCCGCCATGGCAGCGCTTGCCGGGTTAGTGCCGTGCGCGCTGTCCGGAACGATAATTTTGGTGCGTTTGGTATCGCCGTGCGCTTCATGGTATTTCTTTATCAGCAAAAGACCGGTAAATTCGCCGTGTGCGCCTGCCGCCGGCTGAAAGTCCATCTTATCCATGCCGGTAATTTCGCACAGGTATTTATCTAAAAGTTCCAGCGCTTCCGTGCAGCCCTGTACGGTTTCTTTGGGCTGCAGCGGGTGAACGGCGGCAAAACCCGCCTGGTTTGCCATCTCGTCGTTAATGCGCGGGTTGTATTTCATGGTGCAGCTGCCCAGCGGGTAAAAGCCGTTGTTTACGCCGTGCGCGCGGTTTGCAAGCGCAGTATAATGGCGGCTGATTTCCGTTTCGGAAAGTTCCGGCAGCGGCAAAGCGCTCTTGCGCGCCAAAGCCTCCGGCAGTGAAGTTACAGGCACATCGCAGGCCGGAAAAATATCGCAGCCATGTCCGGGAGTGCTTTTTTCAAACAACAATTCCATTATGCGCACACCTCCTTCACAATGGCAACCGCCTTATCAAGTGCCTCTTTGGTGGCTTTTTCGGTTACGCACCACAGCACGCCCTCTTTAAGCGGCAGCCCGCCGAGGATGCCCTCTTTGGCAAGTGCGGCCAAAACTTCGTCCTGCTTAGGCAGGGTGGTAACAAATTCATGGAAAAATTCGCCGCCGTAAACAAGGTTTACGCCTTCGATTTTGGTAAGCTCCTGCGCCAGATAGTGCGCTTTGGAAAGGCACAGCGTTGCTGCCTGTTTTAAGCCCTGCGGCCCTACCGCTGCCAGATAAACAGAAGCGGTTAAAGCGCACAGCGCCTCGTTGGAGCAGATGTTGCTGCTGGCTTTTTCGCGGCGGATGTGCTGCTCGCGTGCCTGCAAAGTTAAAACATAGGCACGATTGCCGTCAGCGTCAACAGTTTCGCCAACAATGCGGCCCGGCAGCTTGCGCATCATAGCGCTGGTTGCTGCCATAAAGCCAAGGTACGGCCCGCCGAATCCCAGCGGCAGGCCCAAAGGCTGCCCTTCGCCAACGGCAATGTCTGCGCCGCATTCGGCCGGGGTTTTCATAATGGCAAGAGCAATGGGGTTTACGCCCATAATGTATTTGGCGCCGCCTGCGTGGGCAAGTTCAGCAATTTGTTCTGCTTCTTCAAACTGCCCGTAAAAATTGGGCTGCTGCACATAAACGCAGCAAACATCAGGCGTAAGCATTGCTTTTAACGCGTCAAGGTCGGTTCTGCCGTCTTTGGCAGGCACAAGGCGCAGTTCAGTACCGGCACCGAAGCAGTAAGTCTGCATGGTGGCAATAACGTCCGGGTTAGCGGCAGCACTTACAAGCGCCACGCTGCGTTTGCGGTCACGGCACATGGCAGCGGCCTCGGCAGCGGCAGAAGCGCCGTCATACACGGAAGCATTGGCAGTGTCCATGCCGGTCAAATCGCAAATCATCGTCTGATATTCAAAGATGGACTGCAAAATGCCCTGGCTCATTTCTGCCTGGTACGGCGTGTAGCTGGTTACAAACTCCTCTTTGGATGTAATGTATTTAACAATGGAAGGAATGTAGTGGTCATAAGCGCCTGCGCCGCGCAAAATTGTGCCGAACACGGTATTTTTGCCGGCCAGCTCCTGCATTTTGGCACGCACTTCCAGTTCGCTCATGCCTTGGGGCAGGTTGAGCGGCTTATCAAGGTAAACTTCGGCAGGCACGTCTTTAAACAGGCTGCGGATACTGCCGTAGCCTGCTGCGGCAAGCATTTCCTGCCGTTCTTCTTTAGTAGAGGGGATATAGCTTCCCATAGGCGCCCTCCTTTATGCCTGTTCTTCTTTTACAAATGCTTCGTATTCTTCGGCAGTCAGCAAATCTTCCTGGTCGGTAATTTCGTCAAAACGTACCAGCCAAGCATCATAAGGCGCTTCGTTAATGGTCTGCGGAGCGTCGGCCAGTTCTTCGTTCACTTCGGCAACGGTGCCGGTAACGGGGCTGTAAACGTCAGATACAGCTTTTACGGATTCCACATCGGCAAAAGTATCGCCTGCGGCAAAGGTGTCGCCCGGCATGGGCAGGTTAACAAAAACCAGGTCGCCCAGTTCGTTCTGGGCATAATCGGTAAGGCCTACCGTTGCGCTGCCGTCCTCGGCAAATTTCACCCACTCGTGGGATTTGGTGTAGCAAACGTCGTTAGGAATGTTCATAATAAATAGCCTCCTTAAATTGATTTTATTTTAAGCGCGTTTATAAAACGGCAGGGGTACTACTTCGGCGTCAATTCTGCGCCCGCGCACATCCACCTGCACTTTGGTGCCGGGTTCGGCATAAGAAGCGGGCACCATTGCCATGGCAACAGGCGCGTTAAGGTACGGGCAGTGCGTGCCGCTTGTTACAACGCCGATTTTTTCTTCGCCGCTGTAAACATCACAGTGTTCGCGCGCAATGCCGCGGCCGGTAATTTTTAAGCCCACGCGGATTACCTTCGGGTCACCCTTGGCTAAAATGGCATCCATGCCGATAAAGCGGTCTTTGCCGAGTTTTACGAAAAAGTCCAGCCCTGCTTCCAGCGGGGTAATATCGTCGGTCAGTTCATGCCCGTAAAGAGGCATGGCAGCTTCCAGGCGCAGAGTGTCGCGCGCGCCAAGGCCGCAGGGAATAAGGCCAAACTCTTTGCCTGCTTCCAGCAAAATATCCCACAACTTAGGGCCGTCTGCGGCAGCGCAATAAAACTCGTAGCCAAATTCGCCGGTGTAGCCCGTACGCGAAACAATGCACTTAATGCCCTGCACGTCCACATCTTTTACAAAGCTGTAATATTTTTTGGGTATGCCTTCTTCCGGCACAATTTTTGCCGCAATTTCTTTGGATTTCGGCCCCTGAAGTGCCAGCTGGGCAACGGAATCGGAAATATCTTCAAAAGAAGCGCTGCCAAAAAGATGCGCCTTAACCCACTCCGCATCCTTATGGCGGTTAGCGGCGTTAACAACCAAAAGATATTCTTCGCCGCTTACTTTATAAATCAAAACATCGTCAACAATGCCGCCGCGCTCGTTGCACATCGGGCTGTAACGTACCTGCCCGTCATACATGTTTTCAAAATCGTTGCAGAACAAATTCTGCACGTTGTTAAGCGCATCAGCGCCTTTAATTAAAAATTCGCCCATGTGCGATACGTCAAAAAGCCCGCAGGCAGTGCGTACTGCCATGTGTTCCTTAATAACGCCCGTATACTGCACCGGCAGGAGATACCCTGCAAAAGGCACAATTTTACCACCGGCCGCAACATGGCAATCATAAAGAGGTGTTTTCAGTTCCATCAAAACAATGCTCCTTTATAACTAATAATCCGGTAGTTATCCGGTATATAGTTCCATTATATACTATTAGTATACGCTATTCAACCGAAGTTTCGGCTTTTGCTGCAATAAATATTCCGGGCATGAAAAAAGCAGAAGCCGTAAAAGGCTCCTGCTAAAAAAGCTGCGTATGTTATTCTTTCGGCACAATATCGCCGACGCCGTTTAAAATATGGCGCGGACGGTAAGCAAACACCTGCATATTTTCGCGCGTGGTTACGCCGCTGAGCACCAGCACCGTTTCCAGTCCGCTCTCCATGCCGGCAACAATATCGGTGTCCATGCGGTCGCCAATCATTGCCGCTTCGTCGCTGTGCACGCCCAAAAGGCGCAGCCCGGTGCGCATCATCAGCGGGTTCGGCTTACCCACAAAGTAGGCGCTTTTGCCCGTTGCCAGTTCAATCGGTGCAACAAAAGCGCGGCAGGCCGGAATAATGCCGTTTTCCGTCGGGCCTGTCAAATCGGAATTGGTGGCAACAAGTTTTGCCCCGTTTTGAATCAGCTTAACGGCTTTAATAATCATCTCGTAGTTGTAAGATTTCGGCTCGCCGATAACAACGTAATCCGGTGTGGAATCATTCATGGTAATGCCAACTTCGTACAAAGCGTTCATCAAACCGGCTTCGCCCATAACGTAAGCACTGCATCCGGGCGACTGGCTGTTTAAAAAACGCGCCGTAGCCTGTGCGCTGGTATAAAAATGGGTTTCGTCAATATCAAGCCCCATGCGCTGCAGTTTCTGCTGCAAATCGCGCGGCGAACGGTCGCTGGAATTGGTTAAAAACAAAAACTTTTTATCTTCCTTGTACAGCCATTCCACAAACTCCTTAACGCCGGGCAGCAGCCTGTTGCCGTGGTAAATAACACCATCCATATCGCATATAAAGCCTTTTTTGTTTCTGATTTCATCTAAATTTTCTATTGTAAACACTCCTTTCAGTGCCAAACTCTATTTTTATTATGCAGTAAAATCATCATAAATTCAACTGCACGGGCAGATAAATTGCAAAGTTAACAAAAAATTTACGCCGCTTTAAAACGAATGTAAAAAATACTGTTCTTTTTGGCAAAACGGATTTATGGTATAATAAACAGGGTTTTCTTTTGTTTTAAGGTGTTTACAGGAGGTTTTTATGCGCATTGTTTTTATAGACGGCATGGGCGGCGGGCTTGTTGCGCAGGTTATCAGCCAGACAGCGGGTCGCCTTCCGGCGGATACGGAACTTATCGGGCTTGGCACTAACGCGCTGGCCACAGCGGCAATGCTTAAAGCAGGGCTTAAACGTGTTGCCACCGGCGAAAACGCGGTATGCGTAACGGCGCAGACGGCGGATATTATCGTTGGCCCCATCGGCATTGTACTGCCAAACGCCATGCTTGGCGAAGTAACTCCGCGTATGGCGGAGGCGGTTGCTTCAAGCCGCGCGCGCAAACTGCTTTTGCCGGTATCGCAAAGCCATTTTGAATTTATCGGCGTGGAAAATAAATCCATCGGCGTACTTGTAAAAGAAGCCGCCGAAAAAATTGTGGAAATAGCGTCAAACAAAAATTAAAACTTAATATGCCGCACCAAACGGTTATATGTTAAAACGGGGTTAAGCACAACGCCTAACCCCGTTTTTATTTTGGTTTTAAATTGCCTTAATTTTATTTAACGCCGGTTTTTAAAAGTTCTGCCAGGGTAATGGCAAACGCCGCGGTGCGCGGTACAGCGGTTTTTAAATCTACCGATTCGTGGTCGGTATGCTCGTCGTAGTTTTCTACGCCCAAAGCGTCCAAAGTCGGAATGAATTTAGCGGTGCGGTTGCCGTCCGTTAAGCCGCCTGCCACCCATTCATTCACTTTGCCGCCGAATTCTTCGGCAACAACGCTGCTGTACACATCAATCATTTTCTGCACGGCAGGAGTTTTTTCCATCGGGCCGGTTACAATGCCGCCGGTAACTTCTACTTTAGTGCCGTCGATAACGATTTTATCTGCCAGTGCTTTAATGGCGGCATCCAAACGTTTTTGCTCAGCCACTTCAAAGCAGCGCACGTTTACTTCGCAGTAAGCGTCGCCGGGAATAACGCTGATTTTATCGTTGGTGCTGCCGATAACGCCCACGTTAACGGTGTTGGGCGGAATGAACTGGCCGCTGTCCACAATGCCGCGTGCTTCCAATGCTTTGGCGGTAAAATCTTCCGGTTTGCCGGGCATGGGGCTTGCCAGCTTGTGCAGCTCGGTAATGGTGTAAGCCAGCTGGTGAATGGCGTTGGCGCAGCACTGCGAAGCGTTGCCGTGGTGCCCGCCTTTGCCGGTAACGGTAATTTTATATTTGGCGTTGCCTTTGCGCTGGGTTACAATGCCCCAGTTCGGGCGCGCAACGTCCATAATAACGGCAAAATCTGCCTGCTGCGAAAGCTCTGCCACAATGCCTTCGGCAGTCGGGCTGCCGCCTTCTTCTTCGGCGTTGGTGTAGTAAATAATTTCTTTATAATCGTCAAAACCTGCTTCTTTTAAAGCCGCAAGGCCGTAAATAACTTCCATAACCGTTGCTTTATCGTCGCCTACGCCCGGTCCCCAGGCAAAGCCGTTTTCATCCACGCGGAAGGGGCGTTTGGCAGCTTCACCACGTTTAAACACGGTATCAACATGCGCAACCAAAAGCACAGTCTGCGTGCCCTTGCCCTTAAGGCGCGAAATTAAATGGCAGCCGCGGTCGTTATAGCGGAACTCGGTTTCCGCACCAAGTGCCTGCATTTTGGCGGCTACAAATTTATTGGCGGCTTCCGTGCCCTCCAAATCGCCGTTGCCGCTGTCGATATTGGTCAGCGCTTCCAAATCCTTCACATAGTTATCGTACTCTTTTGCCAGATAGTCTTTAATAAATTTACGCATGGCTATCCTCCTTTAATTTGCTATACTAATTAAATTCGCCGCCGCAGGCGTTAATCCTGCCGGGCAGAATTTTTTACCGGCGCTTAAACCGCAGCAGCCAAAATACATAGTTTCCGTATTTGAAAAACTGACAGCTTAATAAACTCAAGCACGCAAAAACGGCAGTAAGGCTCAAACCTTGCTGCCGTTTTGTATTTGCCACTAAAATCAATACTTAATTCTAAAATAATCAAGATAGGCTTTATACCTGTCCTGCGCGGTAAGGCATGTATCGGTAAGATAACCTTTTTCCCTGTCCCATTCCTTTAAACCACGGTAATAAAACATTTTTAAATTATCTTCAATGATAAACGGAACAATGCCGTATTTTAAACATTCCTTAAACATAATCAGCCTGCCGACGCGGCCGTTGCCATCCTGAAACGGATGTATCCTTTCAAACCGCACGTGAAAATCCAAAATATCTTCCAGCGTTTTTGCCTTTTTGGCACTATACGCCGCCAGCAGCGCCTGCATTTCAGCAGCAACATTTTCCGGCAGCGCCGTTGCCATGCCACCTACCTCGTTAGGCATTTTTTTGTAAGCGCCAACGGCAAACCAATCCTGCCGCGCATCACTGGTGCCTGTTTTCAGCATTAAATGCAGCTCTTTTATCATTTTTTCTGTAAGCGCGCTTTTGGCGTGTTCAATAATGAAATCAATACAGCGGAAGTGATTGGCTGTTTCAATAACATCATCTACATTAACCGCTTCGCCCGTTACACCTATAGTATTGGTTTCAAAAATATAGCGGGTCTGGTCATGCGTTAAGCGGCTTCCTTCAATATGATTGGAATTATATGTCATTTCAATCTGCGTTTTATGGTAAATGCCGCCGCTGTATTTGGCAGCCTTTTCATACTGCAAAATCTCCAGCAAAGTTTGCGCCTTTGCAGCTTTAGTGTTGCTGCGCTGAGGTTTTTCCGCATCTGCGGGAATCTTCCACGTTTTACCTTTCAAAACCGCGCCTTCTACTCGCCCTTTAGCACAGTAATTGCGAACGCTGCGCTCGGAAATTTTCCATTTTTTTGCCGCTTCTGCTGCCGAAATATACTGCATTTGCCCGCCTCCCAACTCAATTAACTATATTTAAAGTATAACATATTACCGGCAAAATTTATAATTTTATTCTTTTATATTTTAAATTTTTTTGCCGGTAATATCTGTCTTTATTTTAGCCCTGCCCGACCAGCACCTTTTAAAAAGCCTACACGCAAGGTAGTTAACAAAAAAACCTTTTGCCACTGACGCATAGCATACAGCCTTATACTGACGGATGCGGACGCGCAAAAATTAAGGAACTGGAATACGCCATGGACTTACAATAAAATAACACCAGCACGCAAAAACGGCAGGCTTTTACACCTGCCGTTTTAATGTTTGTTATAACTTTTTTAGTTTTCAGTCCGCAAATACGGTGTTGCGGGTTTCCCAGCGTTTAAACTGGCAATAGCCCCACGGAATGTAAATGCCGAAGGTAATGGTTGTCAGCACCATAATCAGCAGCCACTGAAAGAAGAAGCCGAAGCCTGTTCCATCAAAGCGCAGCTGCCTGCCGTTAACGTAGGTATTGCTGCAAATCCAGCGCTGCTGCGCGCTGTATGCCCACGGAAAGAACAAACCGCAGGTAATAACGGTCAGCACGGTTGTCCATATGCAAAGCCACAGATAACCGAAGCCGCTGCCGTCAAATTCAAAATCGCGTTTCATGTGCGCTCCTTACTGCATTTTTTCTTTCAGCAGTTTGTTAACCATGCCCGGATTAGCTTTGCCGCGGGATTTTTTCATTACCTGGCCAACAAGGAAGCCGATGGCTTTATCTTTGCCTGCTTTGTAGTCGGCAACGGACTGCGGATTTTCTGCCAGCACTTCGTCAACGATAGCGGCAATAGCGCCTTCGTCGCTAACCTGTTCAAGGCCAAGCTCCTTAACAAGCTGTTTCGGGGTTTTGTCGCTGTTTTTCAGCATTTCGGCAAATACTTTTTTAGCAAGCTTGCTGCTCAGTACGCCGTCTTTGGTTAAAGTTACCAGTTCGCCAAGGTTTTCCGGTTTAACCGGGAACTGTTCAATGGTAATGTTTTCGGCATTAAGATATGCGGAAACATCGCCCAGCAGCCAGTTGGATACGCCTTTGTCATCCTTGCTGTTGGCGCAGGCAGCGTCAAAGTAATCTGCCATGGCTTTGGTTGCAACGATTAAGGAAGCGTCATACTTCGGCAGGCCGTGTTTTTCAACAAGGCGCTGCAAACGCTGTGCCGGCAGTTCCGGCAGTTCGCCGCGTACGCGTTCAATCCAGGCGTCGTCAATTTCAACCGGTACAAGGTCAGGTTCAGGGAAGTAACGGTAATCGTGTGCTTCTTCCTTGCTGCGCATGGAAAGGGTTACGCCGTTGGCTTCATCCCAGGTGCGGGTTTCCTGTACTACATGGCCGCCGTCTTCAAGAATTGCTTTCTGGCGTTCAACTTCGTATTCAATGGCGCGTACCAGTGCGCGGAAAGAGTTAAGGTTTTTAATTTCGGCACGGGTACCGAATTCTTTGGCGCCTTCCGGCATGATGGAAATGTTGGCGTCGCAGCGCAGGCTGCCTTCCTGCATTTTGCAGTCGCAAACGTCAATGTATTCCAAAACTGCTTTCAGCTGTTCCATATAAGCGCGTGCTTCTTCGGCGCTGCGCATATCCGGTTCGGAAACGATTTCCAGAAGCGGTACGCCGGCACGGTTGTAGTCTACGGAAGAGAAATCGGAAGTGCTGATGGTAGGGCCGCTGTGGTTCAGCTTGCCTGCGTCTTCTTCCATGTGAATACGGGTAATGCCAAGACGTTTGGGCACGCCGTCAACTTCAATGTCAATATGGCCGCCGAGGCAAACCGGCTGGTCAAACTGAGAAATCTGGTAGTTTTTGGCAAGGTCGGGGTAAAAGTAGTTTTTACGGTCAAATTTATTGAATTTCTGAATTTCGCAGCCCAGTGCAAGGCCCGTACGGATGGCAAATTCAACAACCTGTTTGTTCAGCACCGGCAGTGCGCCAGGCATGCCGAGGCACACGGGGCAAACGTGGGTGTTAGGCGTGCTGCCGAACTCGGTGGAGCAGGAGCAGAAGGCTTTGGTTTTGGTTTTTAATTCGGCATGTACTTCAAGGCCGATAACTGTAATATAGTTTTTCATTATTTGTTACCTCCCAGCGGTGCCATTGCTTTATGGAAGTCAGTAGCCTGTTCAAAGGTGTAGGCTGCGCGCAGCACGGTTTCTTCGTCCAGAACTTTGCCGATAAGCTGCATTCCGACAGGCATACCGTCTGCAAAGCCGCACGGAATGGAAATACCCGGCAGGCCTGCCATGTTTACGGGAATGGTGGTTACGTCCAGCATGTAAATGGAAAGCGGGTCCATTTTGCCGTCAACCGGATAAGCAACAACAGGAGAAGTCGGGGTCAGCAGCACGTCACATTTTTCAAACGCTTCGTTAAAGTCGCGGCGGATAAGGGTACGTACCTGCATTGCTTTTTTGTAGTAAGCATCGTAGTAACCGCTGCTTAAAACGTAGGTGCCAAGCATAATGCGGCGGCGAACTTCAGGGCCAAAACCTTCGGTGCGGCTCAGCCTTGTCATTTCCGGCGCGCTGGTGGCGTTGGCAGCGCGGAAGCCGTAGCGCACGCCGTCATAACGTGCAAGGTTGGCGCTTGCTTCTGCCGGAGCAATGATATAGTAAGTAATTACTGCATATTCGGTATGCGGCAGCGAAACATCAACAATTTCAGCGCCGAGTTCTTCGTATTTTTTAACGGCTTTTTCAATTTCGGCTTTAACTTTGGCGTCAACGCCTTCACCGTAATATTCTTTCGGCAGGCCGATGCGCAGCCCTTTAACATCGGCGCGCAGCGCTTTGGTAAAGTCGGGCACATCAACCGGCAGGGAAGTGGAATCGTGCTCGTCCTTGCCGCAGATGCAGTTTAAAACAGTTGCAGCGTCGGTAACGTCGCGGGTAATAGGCCCAATCTGGTCAAGAGAGGACGCAAACGCAACGCAGCCGTAACGGCTTACACGGCCGTAAGTCGGTTTAATGCCAACGCAGCCGTTAAAAGAAGCCGGCTGGCGGATGGAACCGCCGGTATCGGAGCCAAGGCTCCAGATAGCTTCGCCAGCGGCAATGGCAGCAGCGCTGCCGCCGGAAGAACCGCCCGGCACGCGATCAAGGTTCCACGGATTATAGGTTTTATGGAAGTAAGAGCTTTCGGTGGTAGAGCCCATTGCAAATTCGTCCATATTGGTTTTGCCGGTAAAAATGGCGTCATCCGCACGCAGTTTGCTGATAACGTGCGCGTCATAAATAGGCACAACATTGGCCAGCATTTTGCTGGAGCAGGTGGTTAAAAGCCCTTTGGTGCAGATATTATCTTTAATTGCACCGGGAATGCCTGCCAGCGGAGCGATTTCTTCGCCTGCGGCAATTTTGGCATCAACCTTGGCAGCCTGAGCCAGTGCGTTTTCTTTATCTAAAGTTACATAAGCCTGTACTTTATCTTCAACTTCGTCAATGCGGCTGTATACGTTTTCGGTAAGCTCCACGGAGCTGATTTCTTTTTTAACCAGCTTGTCATGCAGTTCGTGGGCTGTTAATTTATATAAATCCACAGTTGTTCCTCCTTCTGTTATTCGATTACGCGCGGTACTTTAAAGCCGTCATTGTATACGGCAGGCGCGTTTTTCAGCGCGTCCTCGTGGGATACGCCCGGTTTTACAACATCCTCGCGGAATGCGTTGCTTATCGGCAGTACGTACGGGGTCGGCTCAATGCCTTCCGTATCAATCTTTTCCAGAATATCGGCATAATTGAGGATTTGGTTAAACTGTTCGGTAAATTTTTCCATTTCGCTTTCCGGAATCGTTAAACGGGAAAGCCCGGCGATGTGTTCAACATCTCTTACTGTTACCTTCATTAGTACGCCTCCTAAAAAATTTATGATGAATTTTATCAATAACCTGTTTTATTATACCACACAGTACCAGTCTTGTGCAGTATTTTGGTAAGCCTTAGCTAAATAAAATTGCGTAAAATAAATGCTTAATGCTGCCAGACAGCAAAAATGCCCCCGCAAAACCTTTACGGAGGCAGATTGTTTATTCAAATGACGTTAAAAAGTTGCGCATGCAGTCCTCAACGCCGCGTTTAACAGCTTTGGCACGGCTCGGTTCGCCGATTTTCCAAAAGTTAATGGAACTGGACGAGCCGATGCTTTCCACGTTCTGGTTAAACAAAAAGCGTTCTTCGTTAACATCAACGCATTTTAATTTCATCGTTACCACGGCGCTGTAGGTTTGCGAGCCTACAATAACCATAAAGCCCGTTTCCTTTTCGCGCACCGGCAGCAGGCTGATAAACAGCACTCTGTCCGCACCGCAGGCTTTGCCAACGGCAACAAGTTCTTCAAGTGTCGGCACTTCGGCGTTTTCAAACGGATGTGCCAAAAGCGCCTTTTGCACGGCGTTGTTACCTATGATTTTGGTAACGCTTTTCTTTTTGCCGGGGTATTTGGTTTCCAGCGCTTCTTTAACGGCGTTCACCGCCATTTCGCGGCTGCGCCCTTCAAGGCCGGATACATCGACATACGGCAGCACCGCCACGGTATAGGGCTGCGTGCATTCGGTAATTTCGGCATCTGTATTGGTAAAATGCGTTTCGCCGGTATCGGCAACACCCATATCGATAGCGTCAATGCTGCTTACTTCTTTTTCTGCCGCCAGCGCCGTACCTGCAAAACACAGGACAAGCGCCAACATTGCTAAAATTTTATAAAATATCTTCATAATATCACCGCTTTAAAACAAACTCTGTTCTTCGCCCTGCTCCGCTTTTGCCGCTTCATTCTCGGGGCTCGCGTCATTTCCGGCTTCGCCGCCGTGCTCTCCCAAAAGGCGCAGGAACTCTGCTTCGTCGATAACGGTTACGCCCAGCTGCTGCGCTTTCGTCAGCTTGCTGCCTGCTTCCGCACCGGCAACAACGTAATCGGTCTTTTTGCTTACGCTGCCCGTAACCTTTGCGCCAACCTGCTGCGCCATGGTCTGCGCTGTTGCGCGGTCCAAATTTGGCATGGTGCCGGTAAACACCATGGTTTTGCCGTAAAACGGGTGCGCCGTGTCAAGTTCCGCCGCTTCCATTTCCATGTTAAGGCCCAATTCTTTCAGCCGTTCAATCAAATCAATATTCACCGGCGAAGCAAAATACGTTACCACGCTTTCGGCAATCTTCGGGCCAATATCTTCAATGGCGGCAATTTCGTCCGTTTCCGCCGCCATCAGTTTTTCCATGCTGCCAAAGTGCAGCGCAAGCAGCCTTGCCACCTTTGCGCCCACATGGCGGATGCCGAGCGCAAACAGCAGCCTGTCAAGATTCTGCTTTTTGCTTTCGGCAATGGCGTTTAAAAGATTATCTGCCGATTTATCGCCCATGCGCTCCAACGCCGTAAGCTGCGGCTTAACCAGAAGGTACAGGTCAGCAGGGTCGCTGATAAGCCCGTTATCCAACAGCTGGTTGATAACCGCCGGGCCGCAGCCGTCGATATCCATTGCCCCTTTGGAAGCAAAGTGAATCAGCCCTTCGCGCCCCAGCGCCGGGCAGTGCGGATTAGTGCAGCGTATTGCCGCCTCACCGTTCAGCCGTTCCGTTTTCCACCCGCATTCCGGGCATTCGGCGGGCATAAAAAATTCCTGTTCCGCGCCGGTGCGTTTTTCCTTCACCACATGCAGCACTTCCGGTATAATTTCGCCGGCTTTATTAATAACAACCGTGTCGCCAATGCGGATATCCTTGCTGCGGATAAAGTCCTCATTATGCAGCGTTGCGCGGCTGATGGTGCTGCCGGAAAGTTTCACAGGTGTCAGCACCGCCGTCGGCGTCAGCACGCCCGTGCGCCCAACCTGAATGATGATGTCCTCCAGCTTTGTTTCTGCCTGTTCCGGCGGAAATTTAAAGGCAATGGCCCAGCGCGGGTCTTTGCCGGTTGCGCCTAAAATGTTTTGCTGGTACACGGCGTTAACTTTAATTACCGCGCCGTCCGTATCGTAGGCAAGGCTTTGGCGTTTGGCGGCAAAATCCTTTATTTTGGCAATCGCTTCATTGATATTTTTTACAACGGCATAGCCTTCGCTTACCTTAAAGCCGTAATCGTGCAGCATGGCAAGGCTGGCAGAATGTTTATCCTTATGCCCTGCGCCCACTCCGTAGGCAAAAAAGCTCAACTGGCGGCTTGCCGTTACTTTCGGGTCAAGCTGGCGCAGGCTGCCCGCCGCCGCGTTGCGCGGATTGGCAAATTCGTTTTCGCCCGCTTCGCTGCGCTGCTCGTTCAGCTTCATAAAAGCGTGGCGGGGCATGTAAACTTCGCCGCGCACATCCAAAAGTTCCGGCACTTCTTCGCCTTCCTTAACGTTCAGTGTCAGCGGAATGGAACGGATAGTGCGCACATTGGCAGTTACGTTTTCGCCAACTTCGCCGTCGCCGCGTGTTGCAGCACGTACCAGGCGGCCGTTTTCGTAAATCAGGCTGCAGGCAAGGCCGTCAATTTTCGGTTCAAAAACATATTCCACCTCGCTGCCTTCAGGCAGGCCGCTTTTTACACGCGCGTCAAACGCAGCAAGTTCTTCGTCGCTGAAGGCGTTGCCCAGAGAAAGCAGCGGCGTCATATGGCGCACTTCGGTAAACTCCGGGCTTACATTGCCGCCAACCCTGCGCGTAGGCGAATCGGGCGGCACATCGTCAGGATATGCGCGCTCAAGCTCCTGCAAACGGCGCATTAAAGCGTCATATTCGGCGTCGGTAATCTCCGGCGCATCCAGTACATAATATAAAAATTCGTGATGGCGTATTTCCCTGCGCAGTTTCTGCGCTTCGTCCAGTGCTTGCGCACGTTCTAAATCCATAATGCCCTCCGCTTAAAACTTACAATTTTTTCAGCACCGCATATTTGGTAAGCAGGCTGCGCACACCAGCACCTGCAAAGGCAACCTTTACTTCCTGCCCGTCCGGGCTGTCTTTAACGCTTACAACCATGCCTTCGCCCCATTTGCTGTGGCTTACCCTGTCGCCGGTGTTAAAGCGTGTGCCCGTGCCTCCTGCGGCGGCAGCCGGTTTTTGCGGCATAAAGCTGTGCGGGTTAAAAGTGCTTGCAGGCTTCTGCGGCCTTGCGCTGTATTTTTCGCTTACCTGTTTAAAGTTCTCCAGCGCACTGAAGCGTTCCTGCCTTTTAATAGTTTTCACCAAACGCGCGGGAATTTCCTGCAAAAAGCGGGAAGGCGGATAAGTTACCGTGTTGCCGTAAATGGTGCGCATTTTGGTGCTGCTTAAAAACAGTTTTTCTTTGGCGCGCGTAATGCCTACATAGCACAGGCGGCGTTCTTCTTCAATTTCCGTTTCGTCCATCAGCGTGCGCGCATGCGGAAACAGCCCTTCTTCCATACCCACAAGGAACACTACCGGAAACTCCAGCCCCTTGGAAGAATGCAGCGTCATTAAGGTAATGGCGTCCTCGCCCAGTTCCGTATCGTCAATATCGCTTACTAACGCAACATGCGCCAAAAAGTTTTCCAGATTATTTTCTTCTTCGGATGCCGCAAATTCCTGCGCCACGCTGATTAATTCGTGCAGGTTGTCAATGCGGCTCTGCGCCTGCGGAGTGCGCTCGTTTTCCAGTTCTTCAAGATAGCCGGTATCGCGCAGCACGCGGTCAATCAAATCTTCAACCGGCGCTTCACCGGCAAGGTTCATCAGTTCAAAAATAATGCCTGCCAAATCGTCCAGCTTGCTTACAAAGCGGCTGCTTAAACCGTCAATCGCCGCCGCGTTGGAAACAGCCTCAAACAAGCTTACATTGTTGGCAGCGGCATAAGCCTGAATTTTTGCCAGCGAAGCATCGCCAATGCCGCGCTTCGGCACGTTGATAATGCGCAGCAGGCTCAGCGAATCGGCCGGGTTAAAAATTACGCGCAGATAGGCAATGATGTCTTTAATTTCCTTGCGCTCGTAGAATTTAAGCCCGCCTACCATATTGTAGCTGATGCCGCTTTTAATCAGCATTTCTTCAAAAATACGGCTCTGCGTGTTGGTGCGGTACAAAATTGCCATATCGCCCAGCTTTTTGTTTTCGGTGCGCTGCAAATTCTGCAACTGTTCAATTACAAAACGTGCTTCGTCGCGCTCGTCCACCGCCTGAAAATAAATAATATCGGCGCCGCTTTTGTTTTCCGTCCACAAATTTTTCGGCTTGCGGCCGGTATTGTTTTCTATAACCGCATTGGCAGCGTCCAGAATAATCTGCGTGCTGCGGTAGTTCTGTTCCAGCTTAATTACTTTGGCATCGGGGTAATCCTTTTCAAAGTCCAGAATGTTTTGAATATCGGCGCCGCGCCAGCCGTAAATACTCTGGTCGGCATCACCCACAACGCAGATGTTGCGGTGCTTGGCAGCCAGAAACTTGGTTAAAAGGTACTGCGCATGGTTGGTATCCTGATACTCGTCCACCAGAAGATAATCAAAACGGTCCTGATATTTTTCGCGCACTTCTTTGTTTTCCTGCAAAAGTTTAATGGAAAGCATTAACAAATCGTCAAAATCAAGCGCGTTGTTTAACTGCAGTTTCTGTTCGTAACGGCTGTAAATGTCTGCCACTTTCTGCTCGTAAAAATCGCCTGCCTGGCGCGCAAAAGCCGCTGCGTCCTGCAAAGCGTTTTTGGCATTGCTGATGCGCGACAAAATGCCCGAAGGCTGGAAGCGTTTATCATCAAGGTTCATTTCCTTTAAAATCTGCTTAATCAGGTTCTGGCTGTCGGCTGTATCATAAATGGCAAAATTGCCGCCGTACCCGGGCAGCTTATCTATTTCCATACGCAAAAAACGCGCGCAGAAAGCGTGGAAGGTAAACAGCCACACATCCTTGGCAGCCGGGCCGCTCATATTGTTAACGCGCTCGCGCATCTCGGCGGCAGCCTTGTTGGTAAAGGTAATTGCCAAAATACGGTACGGGCGCACGCCCTTTTGCAAAAGGTTGGCCACGCGGCAGGTAAGCACTTTGGTTTTGCCGCTGCCTGCACCTGCCATAATCAGCATCGGCCCTTCGGTATTAATAACAGCTTCCGCCTGCTGCGGATTCAGTCCGTAAGTACAATCAACAGTCATTCTTTCCTCCATAAAACACTAACTAAATACATTCATTCTATACCAGCATAATTTTATTATTATTCTCCCCTTCCTGAAATTTTCCTGCCGCTTTGCCGTAAATCTTTAATGTAATTTTCGCAAGCATTCTTTTAAAATCTTATCAGTTATAACTGATAAGATTGATAATTTTACGCATTTTGTAAGTTATAACTGATAAAATTGTAATTTCAGCGTTGTTTATCAGTTATAACTTATAAAATCCCGTGTTAAATTCCCGCAAAATTTTGCTGACCGGCAATTCACTTCTTGCGCTGAGCAAGGCAGAGTTTTATAATTATATAATGTATTTTTGTTTTGAGGGGGATTTTTTATGCAGGAAAACAAACTTACCATACGCGGCGAACTATCGCTGCTTCTGGTCATTATCATCAACAGTCTGGGCGTTGTTTTAATGCTGCATTCCGGTTCCGGCATTTCGGCAATTTCCAGTGTGCCTTACGCCTTTGCCGATGTGCTGCCGGTTATAACGCTCGGCGCGTGGACGGAGGTTTTTCAGGTTTCGCTGGTGCTCAGCCTGATGCTTTTAAGCAAACGCTTTGTGCCGGTATACCTGTTCAGTTTCGTTGTCGGCTCGGCCTTCAGCGCCATGATTGACGTGCACGAAATGTGGATTAAGCAGCTGCCGCAGAGCCTGACGTTTGATATTATTTATTTTACCATCAGCTACATTGTTATCTGCTTTGGCGTCGCGCTTGCCAACCGCTGCCAGCTGCCAATTATACCGACCGACCTTTTTCCGCGCGAGCTTGCCGCCATTACCGGCTGGAGCTATGCGCGCATTAAAATAGGTTTTGACGTTATCTGCCTTGCCATTACCGCCGCCATGACCTTTTTCTTTCTGGGCCGCGTGGACGGGCTGGGCTTCGGCACAATACTTGCCGCCTTTACCATGGGCAAGGTTATAGGCAGTATTGGCGAATACATGGATAAGCACGTAAAATTTGTTTCTTTTTTAAGCAGCAGGGCTTGACATAGAGTCCGCTTTAAGTTTTATAATAAATTACAGGTTGCAGGAGCAACCGCCGGGCTGCCGGAGCAGCTGTTAAAATTATTCTTTTAAAACATAAACCAAAGCCATGAAGGCTGTAAACGCTTCGATAAGCGGCAGTTTCTTCATGGCTTTTTTATTTGGGTGATTGTATGAAATTTTTAGCTTTACTTGTACTTTCCGCCGCGCTTTTAACCTCTGCCTGCGGCAACAACGCCGCCCCCGACGGCGAAAAGGTATTCCGCTACGGCACGCCTGCCTACGGCATTGCCAACGAAAATGCCGGTATGGACCCGCACGAAGCCTATCAGGGCTGGAGCGCCATCCGCTACGGCGTAGGCGAAACGCTTTTTAAATTTGACGACGCCATGCAGCCTCAGCCGTGGCTGGCCGAAAAGTACGAATTTATTAACGAAAACACAGTTAAAATTACCTTAAAAGACAATATTTACTTTACCAGCGGCAACAAAATGACAGGCGCAGCCGTTAAAGCCTGCCTTGAGGATTTAATAAGCCGCCACAACCGCGCCAGGGTTGATTTAAAAATAACGGGCATTACCGCCGAAGGGCAGACCGTAACCATTACATCGGCCGCTAAAGTGCCGGTGCTGATTAACTACCTGTGTGACCCTTACGGCTGCATTATTGACATGAGCCGCGGCACCGGCGATGATACCAAAATAAGCGGCACAGGTCCCTTTATGGTAGAAAGCCTGACGCCGAAAGAAGTTGTGCTGGTTAAAAACCCCGCTTACTACGGCGGCGTGCCGAAAACAGACAGAATTATCGTCAGCAGCATTACCGACGGCAACACGCTGGCACTGGCGCTGCAAAACGGCGAAATTGACGCCGCGCAGGGCCTGCCCTATGCTTCGCTGCCGCTTTTTAAAGACAGCGAAGCTTATAAAACCAGCAGCACCGATACCTCGCGCACGTTTTTGGCAGCCTTTAACTTTAACACGCCTGCCCTGCAGGATGAACGCGTAAGGCGCGCCGTTGTTATGAGCCTCGACAAGGAAACTTTTGCCAGAGTGCAGCTGATGGGCAACGGCATAGCCGCAGCCGGGCCGTTTCCGCCGAACCTGCCTTTTGGCGGCGCTAAAGTGCATGCACCGGAATATAACCCCCAAGGCGCACGGCAGCTGCTTGCCGAAGCAGGCTGGACGGATACCGACGGCGACGGCTATGTGGATAAAGACGGCAAACCGCTGACACTGCGCTGGCTTACTTACAGCTTCCGCCAGGAACTGCCGCTTTTGGCAGAAGCCGCGCAAAGCTGGCTTAAAGAAACAGGCATCCGCCTTGAAATTAACCCCACGGACGGTTATGCCGACTTTCTGCGCCGCGGCGAGTGGGATATTTACGCCAAAGCCTTTGTTACCGCACCCACCGGTGACGCGCAGTATTATTTTACCACCCACGTGCTGAAGGAAAGCGCCTACAACAGCGGTAATTACTATAACCCCGATACCGAAAGCCTCGTGGGGCAGCTCGGCAGCGAGTTCAGCCCAGAAAAGCGCACGGAGCTTGCGGCAGCCATCAGCCGGAAGCTGGTTGACGGCTGCGCCTTTGCCTACATTGCCCATTTAAAAATGACGCTGGTAATGAAAAGCACTGTTCAGGGCTTTGCCGCACACCCCTGCGATTATTACGAAATAACCAAAGATTTAAGCATAGATTAAAGGAGCATTATTATGAGTGAAATTTCCGCAGCAAGCATCATCCACCGCACAAACGAAAAAGAATATATAACCGGGTACTGGCAAAAACGCAGCACAGGCTTTGCCAATCTGCGCAAGGCAGAACTGCACAGCGAAAAACAGCTTTTATGGCAGCAGGAAATTACGCGCCATCTGCCGCAGAACCGCAGTTTAAAAATTTTGGACATTGGCTGCGGCGCAGGCTTTTTTGGTATTTTGCTGGGGCAGAAACACAGCGTTACCGGCATTGACCTGACCCCGGAAATGATTGAAGCCGCCAGGGCACTTGCCGCCGCAGAACGCAGCAATGCAGAATTTATGGTTATGGACGCCGAAGCGCTGGACTTTGATGACGCAAGTTTTGACGCTATAATAAGCCGCAACGTAATGTGGAACCTGCCCCACCCGGAAACTGCCTACCGCGAGTGGCTGCGCGTGCTTAAACCGGGCGGCCTGCTTTTAAATTACGACGCCGAATATGCCCGCGCGCACCACAGCCAGAAGCTGCCTGCCAAAAACGCCCATGCGGATATTGCGCCGGAGCTTTTGGACGAATGCCATAACATTTACCACATGCTGGACATCAGCGCCTATAACCGCCCGCAGTGGGACGAAGAATTTCTGCAAAGCACCGGGCTGTGCAGCGTCAGCACGGATACCACGGTAGGCAGCCGCATTTACGCCGCCGAAGATATTTTTTACATTCCCGTGCCCATGTTCTGCGTTAAGGCCGCCAAGCTTTAAAGCTGCATAAACGCGCTGCGCACGCACGCCCCCGCAGCGCCGCATGCCAGCACTTCTTCAAGCTGCGCTTTATTAAGCCCGATGCCGCCAATGGCATAAACAGGCACCGGGCTCAGCGTGCAGATTTCCTTTAAAAACGCCAGTCCGCGCGGCGGCACGCCCTGTTTGCAGCTGCTTGCGTAAATATGCCCGGCTGTTAAATATGCCGCGCCCAAAGCAAGCGCCGCCCTTGCTTCTTCCGCACTGTGTACGGAAACGCCAAAGCGCCCTGCCTGCAAACGCTCTGCCGCTGTCATTGCGGTGCATACTGTCAGCGGCAGGTGCGCTCCGCCCGCGCCGAGCGCCAGCCCCGCCCGCCAGAAGGTATGCACAATAAATTTAACGCCACAGGTTTTGCAAACTGCCTGTACCTTTTGCGCAAGCTGCGTGTATTCCGCTTCGGTTAAATCCTTTTCGCGCAAAATAAGCGCTTTGGGGCGCAGTGCGCAGATGGTTTCTATCTGCTGCAAAAATGGCGCGCGGCTTATTTTTCTGTCCGTAACGCAAACAAAATTTTTATACATAGCTGCCATCCGTAAGCACCGGCTGTAAGCCGGCTTTTTTTATGCTGTTAAACACCTCGTCCACGCTGCGGTTATCGTCAATTTCAAACTGCTCGTCGCCTTCGCGCTCCTGCTTGCTGTGCGTGCCGATGCCCGTGCTTACGCCTGCGGAAATTTTCGTTGCCGCAATCTGCAAAAGATTATCGCGCACTCCGGCGCCTTCACGGCTGGAAACGGTAATGCCTGCCTGCGGCATAAACAGGCGGTAAGCGCACACCGCCTGCACTAAATGCCGCAAATCCGTGCCGTTGGCTTCGGGCGGCAGTTCGTTGCCCTCCGCAGGGCGCAGGCGCGGACACGAAAAGCTGATTTCCGCAGCCGGGTATTTGCGCTGCACCAAATATGCGTGCAAACCGCAGGCAAAAATATCGCGGCAAAAGCCGCTCAGCCCCATCAGCGGTGCAAACGCCACGCCGCGCATACCGCCTTTTAACGCGCGCTCCTGCGTGTAAAAACGGTACGGGAACACCCGCTTATGCCCTGCCAGATGCAGTTTGGCGTAAGCATCAACATCGTAAGTTTCCTGAAACACCGTTACATAATCCGCCCCGCATTCATGCAGGTACGCATATTCATCACTGTTCAGCGGGTATACCTCAAGCCCCACAACGGCAAAATACTTGCGCGCCAGCCTTACGGCGGAGGCAATATATTCCACGCCGCTCATGCTGCGGCTTTCGCCGGTTAAAAGCAAAATTTCACGCAGGCCGGTGGCGGCAATGGCCTGCATTTCGCGTTCCATACCGTCTTCGTCCAGTTTTAAGCGGTTAATTTTGTTATGGCAGTTAAAGCCGCAGTACACGCAGTAATTTTCGCAGTAGTTGGCAAGGTACAGCGGCGTAAAAATGCTGCGTGCCGCGCCGAACCATTTAAAGGTAAGCTGCCTTGCCTGCTGCGCCATTTCTTCCAAAAACGGCAGCGCCGCCGGTGAAAGAAGCGCCGCAAAATCCTGTACCGTTTTGTGTTTGCGCATAAGCGCAGCCTTTACGTCCCGCTCCGTAAAAGCGTTAAAATCCACGCTGTCCGCCGCGTGCTGCACCTCGCGCAAAATATCCGATTCTATTACTTCCATTCCCGGCAGGTAGGCCATGCAGTCCTGCGCAGCTGCCGCAAGGTTCTGTTTTTCATTCATCTGCGTCACTCCCCTATAAAGCCTGTCAGCGGGCTGCTTGCCGACGCGCGCCCGGTTACCGCACCAAGCCCGGCAAGATAGGCTTTGCGCCCGGCGTTAATTGCCAGCTTAAACGCTTCCGCCATGGCGGGAATATTACCGCTGGTGGCAAGGGCAGTGTTGGCCATTACTGCTGCCGCGCCCATTTCCATTGCTTCGCACGCCTGCGAAGGAGAGCCGATACCGGCATCGACGATAACGGGCAGGTCAATTTCATCAATTAAAATCTGTATAAACTCTTTTGTTACCAGCCCCATGTTGCTGCCGATAGGCGCGCCAAGCGGCATTACGCAGGCAGCACCGGCATTTGCCAGGTCGCGCGCGGCGTTTAAATCGGGGTACATATAGGGCATTACCACAAAGCCTTCGGCCGCCAAAATTTCCGTTGCCTTAATCGTTTCGTAATTATCAGGCAGCAGGTATTTGCTGTCGCGGATTACTTCTATCTTTACAAAATCACTGCCGCATATCTCGCGCGCCAGGCGGGCAATGCGCACAGCTTCCTGCGCGGTGCGTGCGCCGCTGGTGTTGGGCAAAAGCGTAATGCCTTTAGGAATATAATCTAAAATATTGGCCATACCGCCGTCGTTTACGCGGCGCAGGGCCAGCGTTAAAATTTCCGCACCGGCGTTTTCCACCGCCGCCTTAATAAGCTCCAGAGAATATTTGCCGCTGCCCAAAATAAAGCGGCTGTTAAATTTATGCCCTCCTAAAATAAGTGCATCTTCCATTGTTATTCCTCCAATCCTAAAATAAGTGCCACAGCAAGGTTTGCCGCGTGCGCCGCACATAAGGCTGCCCGCGGTGCCGAAAGCCGTCCGCAGGTTTCTATGCCGCTTTCGCCGTCGCCGCACAAATAAAAGTTTTTGCTTATGCGCCGCGTTTTAATGGCATTGCTGCGCCCTGCGCCTGCCAGCCCGCTGCACGCAATAAGCGTTTTATCCGCATAAGCGGCAAGCAGCGTGTTTACAAGCATGGCCTTGGTTTCAGGGCTGTCCACCGCTTCGCAGATAATGCCGTCTGCTTTAAAAACAGCGGCGGCGTTTGTTTCCGTAAGTTTTATATTTTGCGTTTTAATTTTAAGCGCGGGGTTAATTGCCAAAAGCTGTTCCGCCAGCGCTTCTGTTTTAAGCCTGCCAACGTCGCGCAAAAAGTAATGCTGGCGGTTTAAATTGCTTTCGTCCACGCGGTCAAAATCAACAAGGTGCAGGTGCTGCACGCCAGCACGCGCCAAAAACACCGCTATGTGCGAGCCCAAACCGCCCAGCCCGGCAATGCCCACACGCACTGGCGCAAGCTGCTTTTTAAAATCATCTGCCACGGCTTTAACCTCCTCCCACAAAACTTACAATTTCCAGTTCGTCGCCGTCTTTTAAAACGGCTGCGCCAAATTCCGCACGCGGCACAATCTGCCCGTTGCGCTCCACTGCCACCAGTTCTGCGCGGTAGTTATGCTCTGCCAAAAATTCCGCCAGCGTCATACCGCGTTTAAGTTCAATGTCTTTTCCGTTAACGCGCATCTTTTCTCCTTTCCGCCGCAATTAAAAAAGCCCATGAAGAAGCCTGCACCCGCGGTGGTGCACCCCTTCATGAGCTTTGCTCACTCTAACGGCATATTAAATTGCAACTGCCTGATATAAAGAAACGGCAAGCACCAACAAGGCACTTGCCGTCATCTGCAAACATTCCCTACGTTGGCATTATCCAAATCAGGTTTAGGGTCGAAGCGCACAGCTTCCTCTCAGCCTATCTGTAAGCTCCCCTGTTCAGTTAAATTAAGTATAAAGTTTTGCGCCGCCGTTGTCAACCGCAAATTACAGCGCCAGCATTACGGCACACATTAATTTGGCACGCATAAACAGCGATTCCACATTGGCAAACTCGTCAACCGTATGGTTGCGCCCGCCTTTTACGCCCATAGCACACACGGTAGGCACGCCAACCATGGTTGTATAGGCAGAATCGCTGCCGCCGCCAACGGTAATTGCTTTCGGGCTGCCAAAGCCTTCTTCTTCATAAACTTTTTTAACAAGCTCAAACAATTCTTTACTGCTTTCCAGTTCCACCATCGGCTGCATTAAAGATACAGGCGTCATTTTGCAGTTTACGCCGTCAACGTAAACTTTATCGTTAATTTCCTGGAATTTGGCTTTCATTGCTTCCAGCATTGCCGGGTTGGTAAAGCGCATATCCACAATCATTTTGGCATACGCCGGTGCGGAGTTATGCACAGTTCCGCCTTCAATAACACCAACGTTTAAATTAAGCCCCTTGCTCCAGTCGGTTAACGCTTCAATATCCAGAATTTTGTATGCCAGCTCTTTAATGGCGCTGCGCCCTTCTTCCGGAGCATTGCCTACATGCGCGCCGCGGCCGAAGGCTTCCATGGCAAAGCAGTACACGCCTTTGCGCGCCAGCACCAGGCTGTCATCCATAAAGCCGGTTTCAAAGTTAAAAGCATAAGCCGCGCCTTTGGCTTCTTCCATCATCTTACCGGCAAAATCGCTGTGCTTGTGCCCAACTTCTTCGTCGCCCGCCAGAATAACCTTAACGCCGTATTTGTCAAAACCGACGCTCTGCAAGGCCTGCAATGCATGAATGGCAAGCGTTACGCCGCCCTTCATATCCAGCGCGCCCGGGCCGTAAGCAGTGCCGTCTTTAATGGTAAAGGGGCGTTTTTTGGTGGTTTCCGGGTCGTCAAAAACGGTATCCAGATGGCCTGTAAAAATTACAAAAGGTTTATTTTTGCAGTCGCCAAACTCGCTTACCAGCATATTGCCTGCATTTTCGTGTTCCACAATACGTGTTTTGCCGCCCATGCCTTCCAAAATGCCGGCAACTTTTGCCACAATGGCATCAACACCCGGCTTGTTGCCGGAGCCGCTGTCCATCATAACAAGCTCCTCCCACATTTTCATCATCTCACTGCGGTGCGCATCAATATACGCAAATGCATTTTCCTTAATACCCATCATTTTTCCTCCTCATAAAATTAAAATAAAACAGTATTCATCCGTCTACGCAGACAAATACCGTTTTCAAGCAAATTAGTTTACTTTTTTGCTTTACTTTATTAATAAAATTACAAAATTTCACATTTCTGTCAAGAAGTTTTGTATAATTATTTTAAATTTTAGTGTATTTTTGTTCATTTACATTGTACTTCTAATTGTTTTTCCGCAAAAGTATTCATTTTATGCCGGTTTCTGTACATTTATGCTATGCTATTATTATTGTAAACTATGCTATTAGTAAAAGAGCAGATAACGTCTTAAATCTGTTTTATACCGTCAGCAATTTCTTTTAAACCCACATAAATAAAAAAGCCCGCAGCATTTGCCGCAGGCAGATTAAACATTATTATTTTAAGAAAACAAACTCGTTTGCACCGGATAATTCTCCGGCAAAACTGTAACCGTTAACGGTAAAATTTTTCACTTCATCAATATGCTGCACGTTTTCTTCCGCACAGCGGCGAACCATCTCGCCGCGCGCCATTTTGGCCTCCGTTGCCTTGACCTTAATTTTGCCGTTTTTCAGGCTGCCGAACACGCAGGTTACAAAACGGATTTTATCCGTAACGTAAGGCTCCACCGCTTTGCTGTATTCTTTGGAAGCTAGGTTTAAAACTTCGTTATCGTCCTTAACAAGTTCATCATACAGGCTGCTGCCCCAAAAAGCATACAGGTTCTTTGCTCCACCGTAGGCAAACCGCGCCTGCATTTCCAGCCGGTAAGGCACAACACCGTCAAACGCGCTTAAAATTCCGTAAAAGCCGCTGAGTATTTTTAGATGCCCTTCCAAATATTTTAACGCAGCTTCATCCAAAACATTCGGCGCAATATGCTGATACTGCAAGCCATCGTAACTAAAAACGGCAGGCGTTAAATTGCGGCGCAAATCCATACGCTGCAAGCGGTTGTAATTAAGCTCCGCAATAGCGTCGTTGCACTGCCACAACTTTTGCAGGCTCGTGTAATCCAGAGCGTGCAGGGCAGTTAAAACTTCTTCAGTTTTCGTTAAAAACACCGGCAAACGTGCCGCGCCAATATCGTCATTATCAACGCGCATCTTCTTCGCCGGCGAAATTATGATTTGCATGGTGTGTTCCTTTAGATAATTTTATTTAATATTGCTATTGCTCAAGTATCTTTTGCTTAACTATAACTTACCAGTGTAAAAAATTTAAAATAATGTTAATCATTAAAGCTTTTTCTTCCGGTTTTGATTCCGCAACCATTAAAGTTATCGAAACCAGCGCACTATCACTGATAATCTTTTTGCCATCTTTATTAAACAATGCCTTGTTCCTGTCTAAAAAGTATAAAAACAAAGCCGCCGCAATGCGTTTGCAGCCGTCATTAAACGGATGGTCTTTAACAACAAAATACAAAAGATTAGCAGCCTTTTCTTCTAACGTCGGGTAAACCTCCTGCCCAAAAGCCGTTTGATAAATTGCCGATAAAATACTCTCTAATTTACCGGGCTCTTTTTCCAAACCAAAAATTTCGGAAGAAGCGCTGAATTCCATATTTTTTATAAGTTGCATACATTCATCATATTTTAACCAATATGTACATTTATTGCCTTCCGGCGCAGTTATACACTGATGGTCATATTTATCCAAAAGTTCCAACGCTTTGGAATATTCATTAACAACTCTTAAAACCTCATCGGCTTCAATTCCGGCAATACCTGCAATAATTTCAGACTGAATCTGAACTGTCTTATTAAGCGCCTTTAAGCGTTTTTCATTAACAGCATACCCCTGCACAAGATACTGCTTTAAAACTTTGTTAGCCCACTGCCTGAAAATTATGCCGCGCTGCGATTTAACACGGTAACCAACAGAAATAATAACATCAAGGTTATAATAAGTTACATTATAAGTTTTTCCGTCACTTGCAGTTGTTGCAAAATTTGCAACAACTGCATTTTGTTGCAACTCACCTTCAGTAAAAATATTTTTAATATGCCTTGAAATTGTAGATTTATTCTTCTCAAACAATTTTGACATAGCATCCAATGATAACCAAACAGTATTTTCTTCCGTTGACAGATTAACATTTAATTCAATCTCATTATCTTTAAAAACAACAATTTCATTATTCACACTAATCACCCAAAATAAAAAATATAATAAAACAATAAAAAATCAAAGCTTTTTCTTTAGTTCCTTATCCCTCTGCCGCGCATACTTAAACACCAGCCAGAAAAACTTAACTGCCGTAAAAAACATAACCCATCCTGCCCGACTGAACCGCGCCACAGAACGCACTCTATTCACTTTTAACAAATGTCCGGCAAATAACCCGGCAAGAAGGATTTTAATTATTTTTAGAATCATAGTAAATTCACAAATTAAGACTTATAATTAATTATTAAAATAATGCAATCTATTAAATGTATTAAAAAAATATTTTCTACATTTTGTTGCTACAACACTTGGATCTATATTTCTTAACATTTTTTCTCCGTGCAATTTTTTAGAATAATATAAATATTTTGATTGATATATTTTTAGTGTTAATTCTTTTCTGAATTTGCTTGATCTTATTATTTCTTCTTTTACATTTTTTCTAATAGCTAATTGAATCTCCTCACTTAGTTTCCTATATTCGTCATCAAACCACCCATATTCTTCTATATTATCAGAACAATCTTTCAATATATAGGAATTAATATATTTTCTTAAATAATAAACAAATATTTTTCTTTCCTCATATTCTAAATCTTTAACTATAGTGCTGCTTAAATAAATATATTCAAAACTATTTTTCCAATCAGCAATAAACCAACTCTCTATTTCTGGAGAAGCATAAATTACAAAAACAGGCATATCTTTTTCTAAAATTACATTTATTTCTTTTATTATAGTACATATATGATTATTTATTTCATCTTCATCTGATCGATGAAATAAACCATCTAAATCATCCTCAATAATTATTGCTGAGAATTTTTTTATTTCATCCTTATGAGCAGCAATAATTTTATAAATTTTATTCAATAGTGCTTTACCAGTCAAACCACTTATATCCTTGGATATATTCTTTGGCATACCTTTTTTCTTAATAGTTTTATTAGGCAAAAATTGTATATAATTATAATGATTATTAATATTTTTAAGAAAAGACTGCATTCCTCCCGCTTCAGTATATCCACATGTAAAAAAACAAGCTATTTTTTTTACCATGGCCAACCTCCAAGCGCCGGATCATTTATTCTATATAAATCTCCTAATTCCCAGTTTCCTAAATCCTCTTTGATATTTTTATAAACTATTTTCTTTATACCAAATTCGCTATTCCCATCAAACACAAATACCGCAACATTTCCATGTATAAATTCATCTGTAAAAACATCCAAAAAATCTGGAGAATGAGTACTAATAAAACATTGTTTAAAATTATCTGACAATTGTATCCACTGACCAATTACTTTTTGCCACGCAGGATGTAAATTATTTTCTGGTTCATCAATAGCTAATAACGGGCAAACATCTTGCATAGACATATTAATTAATAAATTAAGAACCAATGCTTTTAAAGTACCTTCTGAAACATCTGCAAGATCATACTCCTTACCATCATAAGCTAATTTAAAAATTAGTTTATCATAATAAGAAACAGTATCTATTGTCTGTATATCTGGCATTAATTCTTTCAAATAATTATTAAAATTATCTTTCCAGAAAATATTTTGGGCTTTATAATTATTAAAAACATTAGAAAAATTACTTGCATCTCGTGCTAAAACCTTATCCATGTTTTTTATATCTACAGGTTCTCTCATCTTTTGAGTATTAAATTGAGAACTACTATAAACATTAAATCCTTCAAAATAGTTTTTTATATTATTAAACAAAGTTGCTATTTCTACTCTAACACAATCATTTGTATATAAATTTGTATTTTCTAGCAATATATCTTTAAAATTTTTAATAATTGTATCTTTTGAATCTATATTAAATGTTAAACGTTTATTTTTTCTCCCTTTTTGAGTTGCAGAAGAAAAAAAACCTTTCCCTATCGTTTTTCCATGACAAATAAAATAATTATACTCTTTGTCATAATTACAACTATTATTATTTACTGAATTTAATTCTTCCAATATTATATTACAATCTTTAACATTATCTCCAACTGTAAAATTAAATTTATATTCTAAAGGTGTATTTTTTAAATTAATTTCCCATGCTAATTCAACTGCTTCTTTTCTATCCGCATTCTTATTAAGTATATGATCCCATCCATTACGTGCTATTGCATTTAGAAATGCAGATTTTAAATTTCCTTTATCAGAAAATTTTAACATATCTGAAAAAAAAGTTAACGCTTTCATAAAATTGCTTTTTCCTGAATTATTAGGTCCAATCAAAATATTAATTCTTTCAAACTCTAAATTTTCAGCATTTACATTTCTAAAATTACGACAAGTAAATTTACTAATCATTGTAACCATCTTCTTTCTTTTTATATTAAACTTTACTATTTTTATTATTATCATATACAATTAACTTTTCACTTTACAGACTTTCACTAAAATTATCCATAAAATTAATTAGTATTTCGCATTTTATAGATTCTCATAATATTATACTATTATTAATCACTATACTTATATTAAGAAGTACTCAATTTATTTTATCTTATATTTTTTACAAAATGAAATATTGCAACATGAAAATCCGTATAGCAACCAATACATAAGTGCATAATCTCTCATTGTAATTTGCGTATCAAATAATCCATGAACGCCCATTCCTAAAACACTAACAAATCCAGCAGCCACAAAACAATTAATATTACCATTTTGAATAAATAAATTTTTTGTTAAAGAATATATTTGATATAAAAATAACAGCACAAACGGTATTCCTACAATTATACCTCTTTGAGAAAAATAATGTAAAAAAATATTATGAGGCGATGTTAAATGAATATTTGTAGCTAAAGGATTCATATAGTAATTAACGTAATTATAATTAAAATTACCAGCCCCTACACCGAGCAAAATATTATCTTTAAACATCTGTACAGCAGCTTGCCACAAATAAATTCTTTCCATATCATAATTTCTGTGAACCATATAAGGAAAATATTGATTTATTATGAATATTAAAACAAGAAAAGATACAAAAAGCAATGATGTTAAGCATAATATTTTTTTCATTTCATATTTCTTTAATAAAATGAAAATTAATAATATGAAATATCCAACAATAATTCCAAGCATAGCCCCCCTTGACCCTGAAATTATTAAAGATAAAATTGTAAAAAAGCAAATAGATCCAATCAGATATTTCACTAAAATTTTTTCGAAATAAAACACGCTATTTATAATAAAAGGTAAAACTAAAATTAAAAAACCTCCTAATTTATTTGGATTTCCAAACATCGTGGATGGACGCCAATGTCCTTGTACATAAAAATTATAAAAAACATTACTATTGATAATAATCAGTGATAATAAAAGACCATAAATAAAATATTTAAAAAAACGTTTATCATTTACAAATATCAATCCAATAATTATAAAAGGAAAAAATCTTTGAAAATAATTCCATCCTTCCTTTATATGAACAAACTCTTTATAAAACAAAAAATCTGACAAACTTATACTGAATGCCCATAAACACATTAATAAAAAACTTATTCTTACATATTTATTATTCATAAACTCTTTAACATTATATTTAATGTTATATTTAAAATAATTTCCCAAAGCAATTATTACCGAAATTAATTGAAATCCACTTGTAATGCCAATACAACCTAATGGTAAAAAAAATGCTGGTAAATATTTTTTCATAAAAACACCTCAAAACTTAATATTATTTTTCCACTCTAAATAATGCTTATTCAGCCTTTCAAATAACTTTCCATAAAACGGATTATATTTTTTTATATCTTTAATTGTAACTTCTTTATTCTTTTTTTGAAAAAAACCTTTATTACTAATCCAAAACGTAGTGCATTCGGGGGGGACTTGGATGTCATATTTTTGATATTTATTAGGCAGATGATGAATATATACAAATTCATCATATTTTATTTCTTCATTAGTTGAATACGCTCGCATTATTTTCCCATTTTCCCAATAAAAAACTTGATAATCATAATTTTTCCTTAATTCATAACCAAATTTATGATCAGCAAGTTTAAATCTCGTATACTTACACCATAAATCTGCATAGTCAGAAGCATGATACAATTTTATTTCTCTTTTTTTGCATATTTCATAAATTCCTCTTGTTTCATCAAAACCTTTAGTAATCGGCGTAGATAAAACTTCATTATAAACACCACTTCTAATCCTAAAATTGTTTTCGTGTTCAGGCAAATACATAAAAAGTTTGTTTATTTTATCTACATTTTTATATATTGAAAAATGTCCTAAAACATAACATTTCTCAGCAGATGCTAAAACTTTATCGGTTAAAAATTTTCTTATATCACCAAAAATTAAATCTATATCACAATATCCCCAAAAATCATATCCCTTAGCATAATCACTAAATACTTCACCATACATAACTTTTATATCACATAGTTTATAAGGAGTTGTAAGTTTTGCATCAAACCCAACTACTTTATCAACTCGCTGCTTTATATCTTGTAAAGTAATATTAACTATTTTTACATTCTCAGGAATATCATATAATTTATTCATATCTTTATTATCTGTTACTATTACAAAATCAATTGTATTATTATATTTACATGATAATAGAAATAGCGGAAAATATGCAGGAAAATTTCCATAATATACAGCAAAAACAATTATTTTTTTCATTTTTATCCCCTTTTATTTTATAACTTATACTTTACTTTATTAACTGCATACTTAAAATAATTTTCTAAACATTCTGCCCATTGTCGTTCTTTTTTAGCTACTCTTGCTGCTTTATGATAATATTTATAATTATGTTTTTTCATTTCCGCAGGACTTATTAAAGGCATATCTTTCCATTCTGACTGTGCCTTTGCCTGTATATATAATTTTGTTACCTGACAGCATTGAATCCACGTATGCCAAGGTTTACTTGCCCCTATATAATGTATTACTGTAGCATCATCGCGATTAAATGGAACTTTACTAGGTTTGTCAACATGGTCAATAAAATGTGACAAGCTAAATTCATAATTATATCTTTTCTCAAAACTAATAAACTTTCTATCCAGTATCATATTTAAAACATCCTGGTCTAAAAAAGGCCACACTTTCGCACATGCTTTTTTTATGCACTTTGGTGTCAGGTCTTGTTCATTCCATTTATTAACATCAACAAAAATTACTCCAGAATTAAACGCTTGTTGAATATGAAGCCTATTTTGCGTATTATCTCCATCAGGCTTTCCTATAACAATTGCCGTTTTATCTTTTAAATCCTGTTTCCAAAAATCTGTCAATTTATTATCTATAACACAAATGTCAGAGTCTAAATATAATACTTTATCTGCAAGTCCTTTTAAAGCGCCAAATGCTATAAACCTAAAATATGCAGCAACTGATATATGGTCATTTCCAGCCATATCTTCAGAAAATTGTTTAATAACATCTATATTTAAAATATTTATATTAATTTCCGTTTTAAACTTTTCTGCAGTCTTTTGTAATTTTTCTAAATCTTCATTTCCAACTTCATCACAAAAAATATGAAAAGTAAAAATTTCCTCAGGATTAGATAAAAGAATAGATGTAAGCGTTACACCCACATACTGAATATATTTTTTATCACCACAAAGCAAAATATGTTTTGCTTTTTTTTGTTTTAATCCTAATGAAATAATTTCTTTTACATATTCATTTTGATTCATTTCGTTTTTCCACCCATCATATATTTTATTTTTGCAACAGCATATTTGTAGTACCAATATATAATATCTTTCAGGCTTCCTTCTTTTTTTGCGAGCCTTGCTGCTTTATGAATCTGCTTATATGTTTGTGGTTCAACCAAAGGCATATTGTTCCAAGCACTTTGCTGCTTTACTGCCACATATTTTTTAGCTGCATCTAATGTTTTAACCCAACTATGCCAAGGTTTACTTGCTCCTGTATAGTGCAATATAGTAATATCTTCCGGGCATTTTTCTAAACTTGGTTTATCAGAATGGTCCATAAGATACGACATACTATATTGATACTGATATTTATTATCTACAAATTTTTCTTTATTCTGCAATAAAATGTTCAAAATATCTTGGTCAGGATATAGATATTTTATATCTTCTCTGCTTTTTTCCAGTGCTTTTATACTAATATCTTCTTTATTCCATTCAGCTATATTTATAAGCATTACACCGGAACAAAAATATCTATCAACACCTACTCTTTTACCTTCGTTTACATGCCTTTTATCTTGTATCGGCATAACTACGGCACAAATACCTTTAGTGTCTACATTCCATAAATAACTAATATCACCATAAACGCCAATATCAGAATCTAAATACAAAAATTTATCAGTATATTTTTCTAAAAATACCGGCATTATCATTCTGTAATAACTTGCTAATGAAAACTGCCCCGGATCTTTGCTTAGATTAAAAATATCATTATTAACATAATGAATAAATACATTACATTTATAATTTTGTGCAGTTATATTTAGTTTATCCAAATCATTATCTGCACACTTGTCTGCAAAAATATGAAATGTAAATTTCCCTTTATTACTTAATAATACTGATGTAAGCGTTATACCTGCAAAACATATATAATTTTCTGTACATGCAAACGCAATATGCTTACTATCTTTCACATCACAATTTATAAATTCCTGTGTTTTGGTTACAAAATTTTTTAAATCCATTGATTGCACTCCTATGATAAAACAAACATGATATTTTTCAGAGTATCAATCAGGATATTTTTAATTAATTATTACCTTATAGACCAATTAAAGCAATAATTTTAGCTTTGCTATATTTATAATACCAATATACAATATCCCAAAAGTTACCCTCTTTTTTTGCAAGCCTTGCAAATTTATGGTACTGTTTGTAACTTTTGGGCAAAGCTAAACTCACTCCCCCCCAAAAAGACTGTTTTACCCCCCCAGTAAACGGTTCTGCAACTTTAAATTTCTCTGCTAATTTATGCCAAGGTTTAACAGCCCCTGTATAATGAATAATAACCGTATCTTGAGGTATTGTAACCTTAGTAGGTTTTACTTCATTATCAATTGCATGAGAAATACTATATTGATATTGATATTTATCATCAATAAAAATCACTTTATTCTCTAAAACTTTATTGAGAATATCCATATCTGGGTAACGAAACTTCTTAGACTTATCTATTGATAAATCGAAACATTTCTGTGCTATATTATTATTGCACCAATTAATAATATTTATTAAAAAACCACCGGACACAAAATATTTATTTACACCTATTCTTTTTCCTTCGTTTTTATGCCTGTCACCTTGTATTTGTACTACACAAGCACACTTATCACCCATTTCAATATCCCACAACTGACTAATATCCTGCAAAAAGCAAACATCAACGTCTGTATAAAAAACTTTATCAGTATATTTTTCTAAATATGCAGGTATAACTAACCTATAATAAGAAGCATAGGAAAATTCACCAGGATCATTGCAAAATTTAAAATAATCGCCATCAACATAATGTAAAAAAATATTACAAGCAAATTCCCTTGCAGTTTTTTGTATATTTTTTATATCATTTTCATAAAATTCGGTTGAAAATATATGAAAGCTAAATTTTCCACTTCCATTAAGCAATGCAGTTGTCATTACAACACCAGCATATTGAACATAGTTAGCTGTTACTGTAAACGCAATATGTTTGCTGTTTTTCACATCACAATTTATAAATTCCTGTGTTCTGATTACAAAATTTTTAAAATCCATTTTAGCTTTTTCACCTCAATAGAGTTTTATATTCTTCTATGCTTTCAGGTATAAATACATTTTGCGGATATTTTTTCCTAAAATTCTCAAAAAAAGTATTATCGTCTTTGTACTTATCTTCTTTAGGATAAACCAGTTTATACAAAAAAATTAGTTTTATATTTTCTTTTTTGTTTTTAAATGCGGTTTTTAAAGAACAAAGTGCTGTAGAACTTACTGTCACCCAAATATTATTAGTAAAAATGCAGTTATCTTCAACTACTTCCCATGGGACTTTTACGTTTTCTGCCATGTGGCACGGACTTTTTAAATAATCTTTTATAAAGGCATTGTCGCTGCGCGGATGCAGTTTTACAATAACTCTATTACTGTCAGAGATTTTATCTGCTAAAATCTTGAACATTTGCATTTTTTTATCATAAATCGTGCTTTCTTTCAAATGTTTTTTATAATGCTTTTGCAAAACTATCTTTTTTATACCTTTTAAGTTTTGTAGGTATTCCGGCATCGGATCCCAGTTTTGGTCAAAAAAAATCACTTTGTTATTATATTCTGTATCCGTTTTCTTAAATCCAAAAACAAAGTTTATTAGTTTTCTAAATTCATCATCGTCCCAGTTAATTTGTGGTATAAATTTAATCCGGTCTCTGTACTTACTATCATCATAATAATTGGCAAGTTCAGGCTGATATAAATAAATACTGTTTACTGGTAAATCTGTTTTTATACTTCTCTTCCAATACGTTGAAGTACCGTCTTCTATAAAATTCACTTTAGCAGTTTTAGTTTCTGCCAAAACCATTTTCATAGTATCCTTTACTACATCTTTTGTAGGTATACCGTATAAATCATCATAGTCAGCAAAATTTATTTGTTTATTGTCATATAATTTTGCATTTATTTTGTATTTTTTACCTAATAATTTGCAAAATGCTTTATACTTTATTTCTCCAGCAGAATTAATCGCAGCACTGCCAAAATTTACTCCATCAATTTTTCCACGCAAATATTCATGTAATCCTTTTACGTTAGTAAACTGATGCAGAAAAACATTTTTAAAAACTCCAGTTTGGCTTAACCTTTCAGCAAGTTTACAATGCCCTTCTTTGTTGTCAAAAAACAAAATATCTGCATCTTTGTTTTTTAATAAATTTATTTTTATATTTAAAGCATTCAGCATTTGATAATCAGTCAAACATACAAACAATGCTTTCATTATATACAGCCATCCCTTTTAACTAATTTTTATTTAAATATTTTTGCCCACATGTTTCCCATTTTTAAACGCAGCATTTGCCGTTTTATCGACCTGTTTTTACGTCGTTTATCAAACTGCGGCATTTTAGCATCTTTATATTCCGTAAGTTTTAAATATTCATAGTACTTATCATTGAAACCATTATGTATTTCATATTCCCATGGTTTATAACCGCCGGCATAATGAAAAATCGCCGGATTTAATTTTGCTTCTATTGCTTTTTTACGTAAATCAGGTTTATTTAAAATTTTTAAAAACAGATTAAATACAGGCGGTATAACATCCCATCTTAAAGGTATTTCCTGCCAGTTGTTCATAAAAAATTTATTTAGTGCATCCTGGTCATGATTAGGATATTTATTTTGTGTTGCCAAAGCTATAATTGCTTCTGCATAGTTGCCATCTCGCCATTTTTTTAAATCCATAATCAAAACACCGGCATTAAAATATGGTGCATCAAACGGAAGCCCAATAAATTTATTTTTTTGTTTTCTTACACGGGCTGATGCCATAATACCCAAATCACAGGTTGCCGCAACTGGCTTTCCGCCCATATCCAACTGCCACATTTTTTCAATATCGTCATAAACCAATAGGTCACAGTCAAGATAAATTATCTTTTCTATGCTTTCACCTAAAATATTGGCAATATCGAGCCTAAAATAACTTGCACGGCTAAGTTCACCGCTTACATAACAATCTTCAAGTTTGCTGTTTTTTATTTTTATAAATTCAATATTACCGCCTAAATTTTGTACGGTTTTAGTTATTTTTTCTTTATTTTCCTGTTGTATTTCATCATCAATTAAATAAAATTGTATTTTCTGCGGCACTTTAGTATTAACTAAAACAGACGTCATTGCAACGGCAGTATGCTGCGCATAATTGTTGTCAGACGCAAATACTATATTTATTTTATTATCCATTATTACACCTGCACTTATAAAAACTCTCTAATTAATTTATTATAACATACCGTAAACGACTTTACATAAATATCTGAAAAATTTATAATAATATCAGTGAAGCAGCAGTTAATTTAAGTAATAAAACCTAAAATAGCAAAGGAGTATTCATGAACAATTATTTATCTTACTTATTATTTGGAATTTTTTTATACCTTGCCTCATATATTTTTTATGTTAAAATATCCCGCGGTTTAGGACATAAAGCCGAATATTTACAGCTGCGCAGATTTCTGCCATGTGCTGTTTTGGCTGTGCTGCCGTGTTATTTGGCCCAAATTCCTTTAACATCACCGCAATTTATTACAAGCTTTATAGTAGGGATTTCATGGATTATTACTTACCCTCTTTTTTATTATATTACTTATCATAAGAACTCTACCGATTTTGGTTTTCATTTAGATACAGTGTTTGGCCTGTATATTATCGGCTGGTTTACCGGGCTTAAAATTTTAGTACAGTATTTTAACTTTATGCCGTCAATTCTTTTGGCTGTTATTTCTATTATCGAATTTGCGGTACTTTTAATACCTGTAATTCAATGGGTATATTTTGCTGTATATAAAACATCTGTTAATGAAAATGCTTTATCGGCAATGTTACAAACAGATTATAACGAAAGTATAGAATTCTATAAATCTTTGCCAAAAATAATTCAATTGTTTTGTCCTATATTTTTATTAATGTGTATTTACACAATTATAAATGCAAATACATATATAAATTTAAAATCTCTTCATATTAATTTTATACTTATTATGGCAATAACTGTTTTTTTGTCAATTTATTTATGGCGACCTAATAAAAAAGGTGTGTTTTTACGTACAGGAATAATGGACCTTTTGAATGACGTAAGACACTATATGATTGAAACTAGAACATATTCTAATAATTTGTCACAACGCCTTGCAGATTTACAAGTAACACCAAATAAACCACAGTTTGAAAAACCCTCTACGATAATCATGGTTATTGGTGAATCAGAATCACGCGATTATATGAGTGCTTTTACTAATTATGATAAAGATACTACACCATGGCTAAATATACAAAAAGAAAGCCCTAACTTTTTCTTATTTCCTAATTCGTATTCTTGTCATCACCAAACCGTTCCAGTATTAGAACGCGCCTTAACCGAATCCAATCAATATAACAATAAAAAATTTTATTCATCTTGTTCAATAATAGATATTGCCCGTAAAGCAGGTTATATTACCCACTGGTATAGTAATCAGGGAAATTTAGGAGGCTCAGATACTGCAATAACATTAGTAGCAGATACAGCTGATAAAGCAAAATGGACTAAACAAAATCTCAACCAAGTTCAGTATGATGAATCTTTACTTGATTACTTTAAAGAAATTGACAAAACTAAAAATAATTTTATTGTTTTCCATTTAATGGGTAATCATTTTAACTTTCTAAACCGCTATCCTGAAAAATTTACCAAATGGGGTAAGCCTGGAAAATACGATTTAATTCTAAATTATATAAATTCTATAGCTTATACTGATTATATTTTGCAAAACATATGGCAATATGGCAAAGATAACTTGAATTTACAGGCAATGGTTTATTTTTCGGACCATGCGACGATACCAGATAAGCGCCGTTCTTCAAATTTTGATGGTTTTGCAACTGTACGTATACCAATGTTTGTTTACCTTGCAGATAGCTATATCAAAAAATATCCTGATACTGCAATAGCTTTAAAAAATAATACATTAAAATATTTTACTAATGATTTAATATATGAATTAATGTGCGGTATTTTTAATATTCAATCTAATCATTATGATGAGGAAAACAGCATTGCTTCATCAAAATATAAATATACCCGCGAAATGTTAAAAACAGATATTGGTAATAAATGGATTAAAGATGATATAAATTAAAAAATAATGGTAAAGCTAATTTATAGCTTTACCATTATTTTTTCCTATTTAATTCATAAAGCTTTAAATATTTCATCATCGTATAAATAAAATGCTGTAGACTCGAATACAACCCGCTCCAGCCATCAATGAAACCAGCTTCAATGATATACGCCCTAAAAAATCCATATGCTGCATGAAAGAATGCGCTGCCTAAACTGGCTTTTTTATTTCGCTTATATGCATCTTCAGCCCAGATGGATGTATAATGTCCGGCTTTATCCCACCAGTCCTGCCAATTTTCATAAGTATAATGTTCAATATAACCTTTTAAACGTTCTTTAGGCATTTCACATATTGGGCGTTCATGCACTTTTCCTTCCCAACGAACTCTGTCTGCACGGAACATTCTTATAACTTCATCCGGCTTAAAAATGCCATGCTCATATTTAAAGCCAAAAGCATGTATACGCCGCAGCATAGAATACTGCTTTTCTTCATTTTTAGTAAGTACATTTTCTATATTAGAAATAAGCTGCGCATCTAAAAATTCATCAGCATCCAGGTACAAAACCCACGGCGTTGTTACATGCTGCAAAGCAAAATTACGCTGCGCTGCAAAGTCATTATCCCACGCACGGTAAACTACTTTTGCTCTGCAGCTTTCAGCAAATTCAACAGTTTTATCTGTGCTGCCGGAATCAACAATTAAAACGTTGTCAGCACATTTTTGTGCATTTTGTATAACTTGCCTTATTGTTTTTTCTTCATTTTTAGTTAAAATTATTACTGTTAAATTATTTTTCATTATAACACCCATTTAATTATAACATAAAATCAAAACATCTACGAAAATATTTGCTTTTTTCTATTTTTAGCTTTACAATAAAAATATATTAATTTAAATAGTTTTTATTTATAATTAACAAATTTTTAAAATTGGGGTATTTTTATGTTAGATAAACAAATTCTTCAACTCGATGACACTTTGCTTTATGGACAAGGTTCTCACAAAAAATGTTTTTTACATCCCCATAATAAGAATCTGTGCATCAAGCTCGCGTACAATCGAGGGGGGACAAAAGGACCTGCTTCGTGAAATAAATTATATTGACGTTTTAAACAGACGACATAAAGATTATAGTATTTTGCCACAGTATTTTGGAAAAATCGAAACAAATTTAGGTACAGGCTATGTATTTGAGATAATTCGTGACTATAATGGTAATAAAACACAAACTTTAGAAGATTTTATAACTTCACCAACCATTTTTGCCGAAAATTTTGATTTAATAGTCCATCTTTTAAAAAATCTAAAAGATGAACTATATAAAAACGAAATCATAACAATGGTACTGTTCCCAGAAAATATTTTATTTCAAAAAACAGATGAAAATACTTATCGCGTGCGTATAGTAAATGATATGGGAAGTGCCGTACTGGTTCCACTTGAATATTATTTTACACACTTTGCACATACAAAAATAAAACGTCGCTGGCTTAAGTTCTTAGATGTTTTAAGAAATAATTATAAATCTGAATTAACAGATAAACTTATTCAAGAAATAAAATAAACTTATTAAAATAGCCATTAGCCAATTTTCACTTGGCTAATGGCTACATTTTTATATTATATTTTACTCTATCTCATTTCCCTTTACAACACGCCAGGCAGTTATTTTTTTAGCGGCGTCTGCACGTTTTTTAATATCATCAGGTGCTTTGGCATTCAAATCATACATTTTATCTTCCCATGCGTAAAATTTATGATTAAATACCGGCTTATCGTTATTAAACAAGCTTGGCAAAATACTGCTGTACTGCATGTTCGGTTTGCCTGCTATTTCTGCCAGCGTTGGCAAAATCTGCATGGCACAGCCGGTAGCATCATCAGGCAGCCAGTCTTTTTGCACGCCCTGCCCGTAAATAATACAAGGTATAGCAGAATACGTTTTATCGTCAACGTCTTTACTGAAAGTAAAGCGTTCCGCATGGTCACCGGTTACTACAAACAAGGTATCCGGTTTTAATTTTTCTGTATTGCAAATAAAACTACCCATTGCCATATCAGCATACCAAATATGCCCAAGTTCAATTATTTTTTCATTGTCAGCAGCAATATCATCCGGCAGGTTTTGCAAAACTTTATTTTTGTCAAAACCTTCTTTGCCTACATCAATAGTATAAGGCGGATGATTGGTGGTTGTCAAAATAATATGAAATGTTTTCTGTGCAGGATGTCCTTCAATATACTGATATACCTTTTCAAACAATGTTTTATCCGGGCAGCCCCAGGAGTTGCCGCCGCTGTATTTAAAATCACTGGCGCAATAACACTCGTCAAAATTTTGTGCAAGCACATAGTTTTTAATATCGCGCCACGAAGGCATGCCGCCATACCAAAATACCGTTCTGTACCCGGCATCTTTCATAATTTTGCCTATACCGGTAGCATAATTGTGTTTTATAGCTTTCGGGCATAGTTTCTTCTGTAATGCCTGCTTCGGCAAGGCCTGTTACAAAGCCGTTAACTGCCGGCATAGTACCGCTGCCATGCGCAAGCATAAGCGCCGTCGTACAACTTTTATCGCTGTTTACCATGCGCAAAGCTTCATCAGTAAGCCCCATGGGCTGATATTTAGGCAGCATAGGCCACATGGCATAGCTTTCGCCTAAAATTACAATTACATTTTCCGGCTGATGCGCAAGTTTAGGCTCATCAACCGTTCTGATAAAAGCGTCTTCAATATTATCTGCCTGCGGATTACCGCCGAGTACCATGATTTCTTTGCGAAGTTTTTCAGCAGTTATATTAACATCCGTTATTTTCTGCTGTTCTTTATATGTTTTGTAAACGCGGTAAAAGGCCTGCCCGTCATCGAGAATCGCTTCGTTTAAAAAAGCTGATTTCAATCTTTCCGCACTTTCAAAGTTAATTGAATTTGCATAATTAAAGGCTCCGCCGTAACGAACAAATACAAAAAATACCGGCAGCACAATTACTACACGAACTATGGCAAAAAACAGCTGCCTGCTGTTTGTAATTTTTGCCGGGCGTGTTTTTATGTTTAAAAATTTCATTAAAAGCCATATTAAAATACCGGTCAGCAAAAATGCCAGCGGCAAACGCCACAATAAACCATATTCATTAATCGCCGTATCTAAAATGGCACCCCAGTCATCATTGGCACCGTTTATAAGCATTATATTAAAGCCGGAATTAAATATTTCAAAGTAAGGTATGCGCGCAAAAAAGGCAATAGTAAATATTAATACCATTAAAGCCGACCATATCTTGCGGATAATTTCAGACGGCCATTTCATAAAACCAATCTGCGGCACTGTTGCCAAAACACCGCCAATAAGTGCTATCATTCCCGCTGTTTTCAGGCTCAGCCTGAAGCCGTACCATTGACACAATAAAATATCCTGCATAGTACAGTCACTTAAATAAGTATTAAAAATACCTATAAAAATTAATCTGAAAACACTAAACAGGATAGTAAAATATAAAAATATTTTTAAATCTTGCTGTAAATTATGCCAAAAAATTTGGAAACGCTGCATTTTTACGCCTCTTATTTTTTATTTTCCAACATTTTCTCTGCCGCTTCGATAACCTGCGCTACGGTAAGGCGCGTCATGCACTGCATATCGTCGCATTTATGCTTCATACCGCTCGCACAGCCAAGGCACGGCGGCTGAGCAGTTACAATAACAGCATCTTTGGTATAAGGACCATAAAGTTTTGGGTTACTCGGCCCGTACATGGCTACAATGGGCACCTTTTGGCTGATGGCAACATGCATAGGCCCGCTGTCGTTAGTAATAATAAGGCTGCACCTGCGCATGGCTGCTGCCAGCCCACCGATGCCGAACGCACCTGTTGCAATAACAGGAACAGTTTTCATATGGCTTACGGCCTCCTGCACCATTTCTTCATCCATGGCACCGCCAAAGTACACAACTTTATAGCCATTATTTGCAAAATGGTCGGCAACTTCGGCAAAGCGTTCCGGTGCCCAGCGCTTGGTAACAACCGCGCTGCCTATATTAAAGCCTATCAGTTTATCTTTATCCGTTACGCCGTGAGCCTGCCAGAAATCTTCCGCTTCTTTAACATGGCGTTCACCCGGGAAAATTTCCAGTCCGTTATTTGTCAGGTCTTTTATGCCAAGCTGCTTCAGCACGTCCAGATACATATCCGCCGCGTGCATAGTGCGGTCAAGCGGCGTAAACACATCCCAGCGCCATTTAAAAATGGTATGAGTTGTGCCGGTACGCAGTTTAACACTGGTCAGCGCATCAATAAAAGAACATCTTTCGTTAGGATGCAGGTTTATCAATACGTCAAATTTATGCTTGCTTAAATGGCGCGCACAGGCAATTAATGCCAGAATACTGTTGTCACGCCCTTTTTTATCGATGGTAATTACTTCGTCAAGATAAGGATTGAAAAGCACTACGTCTTTTAACTTTTCATCCACCAGCATGGCAATATGGCTGTCCGGCGCAGCCTTGCGCAGCGCATGAATAAACGGCGTTGTCAGCGTCAAATCGCCAAGATGCATTAAAAAGGTAACCAGTATTTTTTTGCCGTTAAGTTCAACCATTTGTTTCACCACGCTTTTTTGTATAATGCCCGTACACCATTTCCGGTGTAATATCGTACATGCAGTGCCAGTCGCTGCAATGTTTTTTTAAGCAGCCTGAGCATTTGGCTGGGCTGATAATTACTGTACTGTTTTTGCTGCCGTATGGGCCTGTGCGGTCTGCCTTGGTAGGCCCGTACATGGCTATAAGCGGCTTTTTAAGCGCCGCCGCAAAGTGGAGCGGCCCTGTATCGCCGCTGATATAAAATACGCTGCCTTTAATCAGTGCTGCCAGTTCGCGCAGCGATGTTTGCCCGATTAAATTAATCAGCTTGTCCGATTGGCATCCTTTGACGATTTCTTCGCCCTTAGGTGCGTCATCCGGCCCGCCTGCCAGCACGACGCTTGCGCCGCTTTTAATAATCATCTGCGCCAGCTTGGCGTAATTTTCCGGCGGCCACACTTTAGTTTCCCAGCGCGCACCTGGCACCATTACAACGTATTCGCCGCGCAGGCCTTTATTTTTAAGTTTTCCCGCCACGGCTTTGCTTTCTTTAGTCAAATCCGGCAGCGGAAAATGTATTTCATTTACCTCTGCGCCAAGATAACGCGCAACGTCAAGATAACGCTCGATAACATGGTCTTTGCTGTGACTGCCGCAGATTGGACGGCTGACGAACCTGCTGCCCTCGCGCATTTCGCAGTAGCCTATGCGGCTCTTGCAGCCGCTTATTGCTGCCAGCACGGCGCTTTTAAACAGCCCCTGCAAATCAATCACCAAATCAAAGTGTCTGGAGTGCAGCAGCGCGCGCATTTCCCTGAAATAATGCAGCTTATCGCAAAGGCCCATTTTATTAAATTTTACCTTATCAAAATAAATAACTTCGTCAATAACGGGCGGGTCAGGCAAAAAGCCTGCAAACTGCGGGTGCACCAGCCACGTTATTTTCGCTTTTGGGTAACGCCTGCGCAGCGCGTCCGCAAACGGCAGCGAGTGCAGTATGTCACCCAGCGAGCTCATTTTAATAAGTAAAATATTTTTATATTCCATCTCACGCTATCTCTTTAACAAAATCAAGTAAACTGCCGCCTTCAAACAGGTATCCTTTAATGCCTGCCGCTTCCGCAGATTTCACATCGCGCGGCTTATCGCCGATTAAAAAGGCAGTATCCTTATCAATATCGTATTCTTCAAAAGCACGCAGGATTAAGCCCGGCTTCGGTTTGCGGCAATCGCACTCCACGGCGAAATCCGCCACGGCGCCGCCGGGAAGATGCGGACAGTAATAAAATTTTTCTATTTTGCCGCCAGCATCTGCAATCTGCTGTGCCATATAATTATGCAGCTTCTGCATATCGCCGACGGTATAATAGCCGCGGGCTATACCACTCTGGTTGGTAACAACAAAAATTGTGTAACCTTTTTTGGTAAGATAGGCCAGCGCTTCTTTGGCGCCATCAATCCACTCCAGGTCTTCAATTTTATATAAATAAGATTTATCAACGTTTAAAACCCCGTCGCGGTCAAAAAATGCAGCCTTAAGCTTCATATTTATAATACCCGCCGGTCTTGTCCAAAAGTGCGCAGTATTCGGCTACCGCTTCGTCAATATCGGTAAAGCCACCGTCATAGCCTGCTTCCAGAAGTTTCGTGGTATCTGCCTGCGTATAGCTCTGGTATTTGCCGCGCAAAACATCCGGGAACGGAATGTATTCCAGCGTGCCGCTGCCGAAATGTTTAAGCACGCCTTTGGCAAGCGTATTAAAAGTATGCGCATGGCCGGTGCCGCAGTTGTAAACGCCGCTCAGTTCCGGATGATCCCAGAAGAAGAAGTTTACTTTTACAACGTCTTTTACATAAATGAAGTCACGTGTTTGTTCGCCGTTGCCATAGCCGTCGATGCCTTCAAACAGTTTAACCTTGCCTTCGGCTTTCCACTGGTTGTACATCTGGAAGACCATGGAGGCCATTTTGCCTTTGTGGTTTTCCTGCGGGCCGTAAACGTTAAAGTAACGCAGGCCAACAAGCTGGCTGCCGGTTTTGCCAAAATAACGGCGGGCATAGTTATCAAAGAAAAGTTTGGAGAACGCGTAAACGTTCAGTGCTTCCTCGCATTCCGGTTTTTCGGTAAAGCCGTGCGCGCCGCTGCCGTAGGTAGAAGCGGAAGAAGCATAAATCATCTGAATTTTTCTGTCTGCTGCAAAGTGCATCAGGTTTTTGGTATATTCAAAGTTGTTCTGCATCATATATTTGCCGTTATATTCCATGGTATCGCTGCATGCGCCCTCGTGGAAAATAACGTCAATTTTTTCATGATTGAATTTGCCTGCTTTCAGTGCTTCGGCAAAATCAATTTTATCCATATAATCCAAAGCCTTTAAGCCCTGGATGTTTTTAAATTTTACCATATTAGTAAGGTTATCAACGATAAGGATATCGTCGCGTCCGCGTTCGTTAAGGCCTTTAACAATGTTGCTGCCGATAAAGCCGGCACCGCCGGTTACAATAATCATAATTTGCCCTCCTTTACAAGCTGCGCTACTTTTTCTAATAACCCGGTTGTAGAATAACCGTCTTCAAATTTTATAATCTGTACTTCACCGGCGTATTCGCGCCCGGCTACTTCTTCAGGTTTATAATCGCCGCCCTTAACCAAAATATCGGGGCGGATTTTTTTCACAAGTTCCGTTGGCGTGTCTTCATCAAACAGCACTACCGCATCAACGCAGGCCAAAGCAGCCAGCACGCGCGCACGGTCAAGCTCGTGGTTAAGCGGGCGCGTTGCGCCTTTCAAGCGTTTTACGGAAGCATCCGTGTTAAGGCCGACAATTAAATGCCTGCCGAGTCGTGCCGCCTGCTCCAGATAAGAAACATGCCCGACATGCAGAATATCAAAGCAGCCGTTGGTGAAAACAATTTTTTCGCCGCAGGCACGCCAGGTATTGGCCAGCGATTCGATTTCCTGCCAGCTGAGCGTACGGTAACCGTAACCGTCCTTACGCTGCTCGGCAAGCAAATCCTTCAAAAGTTCGTCGCGGTGTACGGGGTAGGTGCCAACTTTGCCAACAACAATGCCCGCCGCACGGTTTGCCATGTAAACGGCATCCTCCAGTGCCAGCCCGCCTGCCGCACCGGCCAGCAGCGTTGCCGCAACCGTGTCGCCTGCGCCGGAAACATCGAACACATCAAGTGCCGTCGCAGGAGCGTTAATAATAAGCCCGTCCCGCCCTGCCAGCGTCATGCCTTTTTCGCTGCGGGTTACAACTACATTTTTTATATCATACTGCGCCGCAGCAGTACGCGCCAGACGCAATACCGGTTCATCCTCGTTAGGCACGGTTTCATGCGCTGCTTCGCACATTTCCTTTAAGTTCGGTGTAATAAAATCGCAGCCGCTGTATTTCGTCCAGTCTGCACCCTTGGGGTCAACCAGCACAGGTACTCTATGCTCCCCTGCCGTTTTAATTACCCACTGCAGAAAGTTATGCGAGCATACTCCTTTGGCATAGTCCGAAACGGCGATGCCATCCAGCCCGCTGTCAATAAGGTTTAACAGCCACTCTGAAAGGCGCTCCGTTTCATCTTCAAAAAGGTCGCCGACCTCTTCAAAATCAAGGCGCAGCATTTGCTGCTTGGCGCCCAATATGCGCATTTTGGTAATGGTAGAGCGCTTGTCCGATTTTATCAGCCCGCTGTAATCAATGCCGGCTTCTGCCATCATGCCTTCAAGCAGGCGTCGGTTTTCGTCATCGCCGGTAACGCCGCCCACATAAACCTTACATTCTAGGTGCGCCAGGTTGGCAGCAACATTTGCTGCACCGCCCAGTACGGAAGTAATGCGCGTTACCTTATTTACAGGCACCGGCGCTTCCGGCGAAATGCGTTTTACGTCGCCGTAAAAATAACGGTCCAGCATTACATCGCCGATAACGGCAATTTTTAATTGTTGTATTTTTTCTGCTAAAAATTTTGTGCAGCTGAGTTGTGACAATTTATTCACCATCCACCAGTTCGCAGATTATATGACCGATTAAAATGTGCATTTCCTGTGCTCGCGCCGTTACCGGGCAGGGAATGGCAATGCAGATGTCACATTCGTCCTTCATTTTGCCGCCGCCCTGCGCCGTCATGCCAATGCACTGCATGCCTTTGGCTTTAGCTTCGGCAATTGCCGCCAACACGTTTTTGCTGTTGCCGCTGGTAGAAATGCCAACCAGCACGTCACCCTGCTGCCCAAGAGCTTCTACCTGACGGGAAAACACGCGGTCATAGCCGTAGTCGTTGGCAACTGCTGTTAAAATGGAAGTATCGACGGTAAGAGCAATACCGGCAATGCCTTTGCGTTCTTTTTGAAAGCGCCCTACAAATTCGGCTGCCAGGTGCTGGCTGTCTGCCGCACTGCCGCCGTTGCCGCAGAACAAAACCTTGTGCCCGCCTGCCAGTGCTTTTTTAATAATGGCAGCGGCATCAGCAACCTGCTGCATAATTTCACTTTGCGCAACAAGCTGCGCCAAAGCAATATGTTCTTCAAAACGTGTTTTGATGATATCCATAACTCACCTCTTACCAGTTCAGGAATTCATATCGGATATTCCATTGAGTATCTTCTTTTGCAGTATGAGCATGCTCATATTCAAAAGTAATTGCCCAGCAGCAGAAACGGTGGCGCCAGGTATAAATAGTTTCATAATTTTCATGCTGGCCCATATCGTAACGGTTAACAATGCTGAAAGTATTTCTGTCATCAGGCTTGTAGCTGATGCCGTTGCGCAGTTCGCGCTCCATATCAGGCTGTCCTAAATCATATAAATCACTGGTAACTTTTTCACGATAGTAACCGGCCCATGTATACCATTTGCTGCCCAACTTTTGTCCCAACGTACCATAATACATCATTGTAGAACGGGTTTCATCAGTAAGACTTTCATTTACCCACTTTTTACCAATCGTTAAATCCAGAAAAGTATTTTTAGTATTGAACAGATAAATACGGTCATGGCTCAGATATGCGCCATATTCTGTATGCCAGCTTTGCCTGCCAGTCTCATCATTTTTCCACAGGCCTCTGTGAGCATACAGTCTGTATGTTACAGGAATACCGTCGATAAAATAATGCGGTTTATAATAAAAACCAATTTCATTCTTTTTATCTACCCATTCATCGTCTTCTTCTTCCCAACCACTCTGATAAGTCAGATAATAATTACGCTGGTCATGTTTAGCTTTAATAATAGGTTTAAAATGTCCACGATTATAATATACAAGTTCAGAATTTACATTAGTATTTTCATCAATATCATAATCAAGTTTTAATTTGATATAAGTACCTTTATTATCATCTCCATCATAACCAACAGATGGCATGATCCTCGCAGCTCCATCATCATTTAAATTATTTACCCAAGTATCACGGGAATAAACATGTTTACCTTTCACATAAACTTTTACATCATGTGCCACCATTTTTTCTCTGGGATAAATTTCAAATGTTTTAGCTTTTACCAAAAGACACGGTTCATGTTCCACAGCCGGACAACGAGTAGTTTCACCACCTTGGTCAACTACCATTTTATCCGGATAAATAGTTGCATGTGGAGCCCTAAAATAATCTTCATTACCTTTGCCTTCAATTTTTTTAATTTCGCCGGTTTTGGTATTAAAGTTATAATAAGCCCATTCGCCGTTCATTGTGCTTTTTGGCTCCACCAGCGTGCCGCCCTGTTTCAGCCACACATCGCCGGTTTTCATGTTGCCTTCGGCACGCACGGTTTTCAAAGTTTCGTTGCCCTGCGTAATTACAACATTGCCCTCGGCAACAAAATCGCCGCTTACGGAATCATAACTTGCATAATCGCCGGTCATGGTTATCGGCAAAGGCTCCGACTGCGCGGCATCAATTTCTTCGCCGCTTCTTGTTTTGCCGTCGGCTTTTACGTTTTCGGCTTCCGCCTGCGTCATCTGCCTGTCAAAATCCGGCTCGGCATAACGCCCGTCGCCGCTGGTATAGTTTTCTGCCCAGGCAGTGTTTAAGGTTGCTGCTGCCGCCAGGCATACGGCTGCCAAAAGTTTTTTATTCATTGCTCCGCTCCTTGCTGGTATATTTTCACAAATTTAATTTAAAACATTCTATAACAGTATAATTATAACACATTGTGCTATGCTGTTAAAGACGCACGGCCGCCGCACTTTTTAAATAATTGCAACATTTGCTGGCGGCGCTTTTATATTTGCCGCCTGATATGCCTAAAAACAAACGGCAGGCTGCGCCGATATAAAAATTCAACGCAGGCTGCCGCCGCTATTAACTATTTTTTCCTGTTTTCGGAGTCAAATCATATTTTTTAAGGTAACGGTACAAGGTTACGCGGCTGACATCCAGCATGCCTGCCAGCTTGCTGATATTGCCGCCGGAGGATTTCCATGCCGCAATAAAAGCGTCTTTGTCATACTTCCACGATTTTTCCAGCGTTTTATCGCCGGGCAGTTTGATATTTTCCGCTTCGATAATGCTTCCCGGTGTATGGAAGAAAGCCTGCTCGATAACGCCCTGCAATTGTTTGATATTGCCAGGCCAGCTGCAGCTCTTTAAAAGCTCCAGTGCTTCCGGCGAAAGGCGTTTCGGCGAAAGATTGTGCTGCGCCGACATTTCCGCCAGAATATGTGCCGCAATAACTTCTATATCCTTGCTGCGCTCGCGCAGAGGCGGAACGCGGATAGTAGTATCAAGTACCAGCTCATACAAAGAACGGCTGAACAGGCCCTTGTCTGCCAAGCGTTTAAGATTGGAATCGCAGGCAGCAATTACGCGCACATTAAGTTTTTTGCGCATGCCTGTTTCTTTATTTAAAAGGCCGTTTTTCAAAGCGTCTGCCAGTTTGTCGCCCATTTCAACCGGCAGTTTCTCCACTTCGTCCAAAAACAGCGTGCCGCCCATGGAAAGCTCCAGCTTGCCTGCCGTCGGCTGATGGTCGCCGTCCTCGCTGCCGAAAAATTCTTCTTCCAGCGTGCTTATAGGCGCGTTGGAGCATTTAACAACAATCAGCGGTGCGGCTGCGCGCGGGCTGGCCTGATGAATGCCGTGTGCCAGGCGCTGCTTGCCGGTACCCGGTTCGCCCTGCAAAAGAATGTTATTGTCGCTGCGGGCAATGCGCGAAGCCTTATGCTGCAAAGCAAGGAACTCGCTCGTTTCACCGACCATGCTGTACAGGCTGTAGCGGGAGCTGTAACCCGTTGCATGGGCAATGGTCGTTTTCAAGTCTTCAATCGACATGCTCATAACCAGCGCACTTTCAACCTCGCTGCCAACTTTTACCGGCATAACGGTGGTAATGTCTTCATAAGTGCGGTCCTGCGTAATCCAGGTAATTTCGCGGCGGTGCGTAGGCGTGCCCTGCAAAGCCTTTTTAATGGGAATATGCTCATAATTAAGGAAAATATCCTCAAGGTTTTCCCTGCCTTCAAGGCGTTTTTTAGCATTGCTGTTGCAGTATTTCAGCTTCTCGTCCTGCCCAATCCAGTAAACGGCCACCGGCAGCTCTTCCATCATCATTTTCTGGATGCTCCAGTATTCAAGCATCTTCAAATGCTGCTCAATAGCATATTTCATCGTTAAAAGCAGCGAAAGCAGAAGGTCGTACGGCAGGTCGTTCTGGTCCAGCGAGAAGAACGAAATGATATAGCGGATTTTACCGTCCACACAAATCGGCGCGCTGCAGGCATCGCCGGAATGGCTGTCCTTAATCCACATTTCCGGGCCGAACATTAAAAACGGCACATTATGCTCACGCGCAATGCTGATGCTGGAAGTACCGACATCTTCTTCAAGCACGCGCATGCCCTGAATATCTTCAATTACGCGCTGAAAGAACGGCAAAGCATAGTTTTTAATAACATAGCCGTCCTCGTCTATCAGCAGCATGCTTAAATTATGAATGTTAAAATGCTGCTTGCTCTGCTCATAAAGCCCGTCAACATATTTTACAATAAATTCATGCGTGCGCTGATGCTCGACTATTTCCTCGCGGCTCAGCTTGTTGATTTTCGGCATCGTTTCATGAGGCAGTTTCATTTTGCGGCAGCGCTGCCACGATTCTGCCACCCACGGATGTACGTTGGGGTCGACAATGCCTTCTTCCATAAATTTTTTATAATATAACGCCAGTTTTTCCTTATTGCGCCTTTCGCGAATCATTAAAGCTCCCCCTTAAATATATTAAGCTGTTTCGCCGTTTTCAATCAAAACACGGCGGGCCCCATAATAATGTTCTTTCCAGTAACCGGTGTCAAGCGAATCAAGCACCACCCCGCGTGAAGTGGACGCGCTCCAGAACTTGCCGCTGCCGGCGTAAATCCCCACATGCGAAGCGCCGCTGGCATATGTGGAAAAGAACACCAAATCTCCCGGTTTAAGTTTGCTTTTCAGCACAAAAATACCGTCCAGCACCTGCGCGTCGGCCGTGCGCGACAGCTTGGCATCATGCTTGCCGAAAACATACTGCACATAAGCGCTGCAGTCAAACCCCTTCGGCGTTGTGCCGCCGAATTTATAAGGCACGCCCTTGTATTTGGCGGCAGTTTTTACAATGTCTTTTCCGCGTACATCTGGTATGCCTTCCATTTTAAAGGCTTCCCACGAAATTTTATTATAAGTTTTGGTATCAAGCTTGCCGCTTTTTTTCAGCCCATGTTCCTTCTGGAATTTTTTAATGGCTTCGGTTGTATCCTTGCTGATACGCCCGTCCTTGCGGTCAACATCATACCCCAAAAGCTCCAGTTTTTGCTGCGCCACCGTCAGCTTCCAGTCACGGGCAGGCGCCTTGGTTTTATTTTTGGCCATTGCCAGAGACGGCAGCAGGCACACCAATAAAAGGCAGCAAATAACTGTCAGCCAGCTTTTTTTGCGCATAACAGTCCTCCCTTCATTCCTAAAACGGCTTTTTAATAAAATAAATTTTTCAAAATATTACACAACGGCAAAAACGCTTTGCAAATAAGCAACTTATAATACACTTTTCGAGTATATTATAACGCATTTAACAGTTTTTGAAAAATCTTTTTTAACAACTTTGTGCTTTCTCAGTGTAAAAAAATAATCCGCAG
>OGNF01000181.1_pt1 | contig 71471 bp, 69 predicted proteins | sample 1573321 | NCBI WGS metagenome assembly OGNF01 (sample SAMEA2581911, study PRJEB24529) | metagenome | biome: Human gut stool | place: China | collected 2011 | reverse complement strand
ACCAAGTCCTTACGTACAGCTTAATTATCATGTCCAACTTTTTGGGTGCATATCAGTATTTAGGAAACGCTGTTTACTTTATAAATTACAGTTCAATATTTTTAGCGTTGGCAAGGGTTTCTCTTGCTTCGGCAATCACTTTTTCCATAACTTCCTTGCAGGGCAGAATTTCGTTAAGAGCGTTCAGGCTCTGGCCTACAAGCACTGCGCCATGTTCAATGTCGCCGTCTACTGCGCCCATGCGGTTGGTGCCGGTTGCAAAATCATTAAGTTCCTGCTGCGGAGCGCCTGCAACTTCTTTGGCAAGATATTCTTTGGTAAATTCGTTTTTCAGGCAGCGTACTGCGTTATTGCGGCTGAAGCCGGTAACAGCGGAATCGGTGTCGGTAGCATCAATAATTGCCTGTTTAGCACGCGGATGAGTCGGGCATTCGGTGGTAAGAATAAAACGGGAGCCCATCTGTACACCGTCTGCACCCATTAAAAGTGCTGCTGCAATGCCGCGGCCGTCGGCAATACCGCCTGCAACCAGTACAGGTACGTTTTTAACCAGAGGCAGTACGTTGGTCATCAGCGCCATGGTGGTCTGCTGGCCGATATGCCCGCCGCCTTCCATGCCTTCAATAACCATTGCGTCTACGCCTGCTGCTTCCACGCGTTTTGCAAGTTTTACGTTCGGCACAACCGGAATAACCTTAATGCCTGCACTGTGCAGTTTTTCAATATGCGGAACAGGGTTGCCTGCACCGAGAGTTACAAAAGCAACTCTTTCTTCGCATACAACTTCGATAATTTCGTTAACATTCGGTGCCATAAGCATTAAGTTTACGCCAAAAGGTTTATCAGTCAAGGTTTTGCATTTTTGAATTTCTGCTTTGGTCCATTCGGTGGTACGGCCGCCGGTAGCAATAATGCCTGCGCCGCCAGCATTGGAAACAGCCGCTGCAAGGTTAGCATCGGAAGTCCACGCCATACCGCCCTGGATAACAGGATATTTAATGCCTAAAAGTTCGGTAATTTTTGTTTTCATTATGTAAACACCTCTTATTCTTTTTTGTATACATTATACTATACTAAAGCAAATTTTACTATATGCGCGCCCGCCTTAAATTTTTTTGCAGAAATACGCATACGGGCAGCTGTGGCAATAGGCTGTGCTGCATGTAAATTCCAGCTCATCTGTTTTGGCAAAAATGCTTTGCAGTTCGGCGGCAATTTCTTCCGGGTTAAAGCCTGACGGAAGTTCAAAACTTACACAACCGCGCAAAAAGTGCAGCTCCGCACTTTTAACAGGCAGGCTAAACATTTCTTCTGCCGCCAGCTTATATAAGGCCAGCTGATATTTATATCCTTTTGGAAGTGCATCAGGCACATGCCCTGTTTTATAATCAATAATGCTTAAACTGCCGTCAGAATTATAAATAATGTTATCTATAAAACCGTAGCACTGCGCATTTATGCCGTATTTTGCAAGTACCGGCAGCGCAAAGCCGGTTTCGTGCAGCTGTTTAGCCTCCAGTCCCGGATATAAATTGCTTTGCAGATATTTTTCCAGCATTTTTTCTGCTTCACTAAGGTCATAATCCTGTAAATTATTATCATAAGCAGCCTGCATTAAGGCTTTTTTTACATTACCGGCATATTTTTCCAGTGCTTCATGCACCAAAGTGCCAAAGGTTCTGGCATCAATTGCGTTCTCACCGTTCAGCTGCGGTTCAACAGGCGGCATTTGCAAAATATAATGGTAATAAAAACTGCGCTGGCAGATATTATACTGCTGTAAAGATGAAGCAGAAAAACTTTGCTGCCAGGCTTTTCCGTATTCCGGCAGCGGCAGAGTATTGGCAATTACATCTTCCCCGATAAAACTTCCGGCATCTTCTTCCGCCTGCATTTCCTGCGGTAATATTTCCGCCGCGTCAACATCGGTAAAAATCATGCCTTCATAGCCGCTTAATATATTTTTCAGATTTTTAAACCATGTGCCTTTATCACCTTTGGTTTTTGTAACGCCGGACAAAATCAGCCTGTCTTTTGCACGCGTTGCCGCCACATAAAACTGGCGTTCCTTCTCTGCCTTGTCAAGTTCACTGTTTAAAGCTTTTATTTCTTTAAAAACGCTGCTTTCCTGCAGGTTTCCGTCAACATCAACTTTAATGCCAAGCCCTGTGTTTTTATTAAAATTTATTTGCGTGCTGCCGCCGCCAACCCCTGTATCAAGTGCCGGCAAAATAACGGTTGGAAACTCAAGCCCTTTTGATTTATGGATAGTCATAATTTTTACGGTTTCCTGTGCATTACCGGCAACAGCTGCTGCTTCACGCGCATTAAGCGCACGCAGGCGTTTTATGTTATCAAGGTATTCACGCAGTCCGCCCTGCCTGTGCAGGCAAAATTCAGCGGCAAGAGCAAATAACTTCTTTAAATTGGCGTTTTTTTCTTCTCCACCCGGCTGTGCGGCAGTAACAGCATTAAGATTAAGAATCTGTTCGATAAAACTGAATAAATCCGTAAGCGGCAGTGACATAGATGCATCATAAATTTGTTTTAAAACGCCGCTGCAACGGTTTAATTTGCTTTTTTCCGTTTCGCCTAAATATTCCGGATATGTTCCGCTTTGCAGAACCTGCCATAAGCTTTCATATTTATCTGCATTATCCTGTAATTCAAAGAACAAAGCAGTAAGCGTTTCGTCATCAACAGCAAAATATGGCGAACGCAAAACACCTGCCAGTTCCAAATTACGCCTGCTGTCGGCACAAACTGTCAGCAAATTGATAAAATCAATAATTTCCTGCCTTTCATAAAAGCCTTTGCCGTCAACAACATTGCAAGGTATTCCGCTGCAGTTCAGTGCATTTTCGTAATAATCAACCTTTGTCATGGCACGCAGCAAAATAACAATATCGCTGTATAAAATGCCTTCTTCATCGTGCATATTTTTTATTTTCTGCGCAATAAAGGCGGCTTCCGCTTCGCGTGCATCCATCTGCGCCGTCTGTTCATCATGGTTTATTACAATAAGTTCCGGCAAAAGCGTGCCTGAACGGTTAGCCCGCAGCGCTTCAAAAAACACATCCTGCGTTTCGTCAAGGCCCAACAAATCCGGGAAGGTTGCATTACAAAAATCAAGAATTTTATCCACCGTGCGGAAATTGTCATCCAAAACAATGTTTTTACCTTTTTTAGCGGCAATATCTCTGCGCACACGCGCAAAAACATTAACATCGGCACCGCGGAAACGGTAAATAGATTGCTTGGGGTCGCCAACAACGAACAGCTTATTGCCGTTCAGGCTGTCCTTATCGTCGCCGCATAAAAGGTATATAATCTCGCGCTGACGCTCATTGGTATCCTGAAATTCATCAACCATTATGTATTTAAAATTCTGCTGGTATTTATGCCGTGTTTCCTGTGAATCGTGCAAAAGCTTCAAGGCAAGGCTTTCCAAATCATCAAAACCGATTAAATTAAGTTCTTCCTGCTTTGCCAGCACAAATTTACGGCAGCTGCGCAAAACATTATGCCATACGGTAACCAGTTCTGCTGCACGGGCATCAATGGCAGCCTGGTATAGTTTTTTCAGTGCTTCTCTAGCTTCGGCAACAACTGCTTTATCTTTAGCTTGCATGGTAAGCACGCCAATATATTGGTTTAGCACCGCTCGGCTTTCTTCAGTTTCATATTTCTGAATTGCCTCAATAACCAAATGACGGTTTTCCTTTAAATTCTGCAATTTGGGATAATGCTTGGTTGTTTTGTCAACAACAGTGCCCATACCTGCAATAAGCTCGTCAACAAGCGCAGTAAGCTCTGACTGCAATTCAGGCGCACAATCTGCACTTTTTTTATACGGCTCTGCCGGATTTTCAAGTTTCAAAACCTCATCCGCAATGCCATAAATGCTGAGCAGCTGTTCTTTAACGCCTTCAATTCCGTAATTGCGGATAAGTTCTTCCAAACCGGAATCATTTTCTGCAATCGTTTTTTTAATAAAACCAGTGATATTGGCTTCCAAAAATTCCTGCATGTCATTTTCTTCCGCAACATTAAAAGAAGGGTCCAGCCCTGTTTCTACAGGGTTTTCTTTTAGTATGCCGTTGCAGAAACCATGAATTGTGCTGATGCGGGCCTGGTCAAAACGCTGCCTGTGGTTATGCCAGAACTCTTTATTTACGGCATCCTCTTTTTCTAGTTCGTAAAGACGCTTGCGTATGCGTTCTTTCATCTCCGCCGCAGCTTTGCGCGTAAAAGTTATTGCCAGTATTTCTTTTGGCTGAACAGCCTGCTGCGGATTTTTTATGTCCTGCGCAAGAATATTAATGAAGCGTTCAACAAGCACTCTTGTTTTGCCGCTGCCTGCACCGGCAGATACGGAGACGTTGCAGTTAAGAGTATTAATGGCCGCTGCCTGATTTTCTGTAAAATTAAACATCTCCGTCTGCACCTCCGTTGTTTTTTTCGTTGAAACGCCTGCAAATTTCACGCGCCGGGCAATAATTTGAGCATATTCTTTTTGCAGACGGCTTAAAATTGCCGCTGCGCATGGCTTTTATGTAACCGGTAATAAACTGCTTTGTTTCTTCAACAAAACTGTCCCATTCACCTACGGATTTTGCTGTAAAAAACGGCGGCTTATTCTTAGCATCAAAAACTATTCCTTTATCACGCTTAGAATTGCTAAAAGAAAAATAATCGCCACCCAAAACCGTTTTATCTTTTGTAAGCTGTTCAGCTGCCAGTAAATAAAGCGGCATCTGCAAATCCAAACCATCCTTTATATCTTTGGGGTCCGGTATTTTGCTGCGCTTGTAATCAGTAACAAAAATTCTTTCACCGTCAGCGTCAATGCGGTCAATACGTCCTTTAAAATTATAAACCGCTCCGTTTTCATCAGTTAAACTAAGCGGCAGAGATGTGCCCAGTCCAAAAGACATTTCCACATTTAAAGGCTTATAGCCGTACCATGCTTTTGCATAGTTGTATTCCGCTTTAACAAATTTAAGCAGGCGTTTTAAAATATTTTCTTTCTGACAAGTTAAAAATACGGTGTCTTTCAATTTGCCGCTTTGCTCGTATTCCCTGCTTAAAACATCAAAAATGCGCCGCATTTCTTCACATAAAGTTTCCAGCGAATACTCTGCAAGGCTTTTATTCAAATACGAGCCTATAAACTGTGCTGCGGCAGCATGCATAAGGCTTCCTTCGTCCGCAGCATTTATATCTTCATCCATTTCGGCATATTCTTCCTGCCGCCACAAATAACTTACCATAAATTTAAACGGGCAATCTGCATAAGTTTCAAGCCTTGAAGCACTGAAGCTGCTGCCAATTTTCCGCGGGAGTTCAGACAGCAGCTCACTGTTTTGCAGTATGCCGCTGTAACGGTTAAAACCGCTTTCTCTTATATATTCAATGCTGCTGCGTTCAGCCCAGTTCTCAACAGCTTCTGCAAGCAGTTTATTATTTCTGTTTGCAAAAGCAAGATTTTCAAGCAGCTCATCGCCCGATAAAGAACCGTCAATATTAACCGGCGTGCATTTTTCTTCTTCAAGAGAATTATCCGCAAAAGTATTTTGCAGCATTTCCACATATGCAGATGCTCCGCCGGAATCGTCACTGTACCAGCTTACGGTAAGGCTTTGCAGGGCTGCTGCTGCCGCGGCGGCAAAAAAGTATTTATCCTCGTTTAAACCGGCAATAGTACCGGGCAAATCTATACCGAGCGCTTCCATTGCCGCACGCTCATAATCGTTATAAATCCAGTTTTCTGTTTTTACTGACGGGAATTCACCTTCGCGCACGCCAAGCAGAAAAACATAAGGATAATAAACGCCCTGTATATTAGCAGCCTCTGTAATAAGCACGCCGTTCATATCGCCTTTTTGCAGAACAAGTTCAACACCTTGTACCGCTTCATACAAAATATCGGCAAAATCCTGCGCCGATATTTTTTTGTTAAGCATTCCTCCGGCGGCGTAATCACTTTGCAGCAGCGATAAAATATCTTTTAATTTACCTGCAGCAAGAATATAGTTTTTTATTGCGTCATAACCGGCACTGCCGTTTTTATAGGCGCTGCCAAGTTTGGAAGCAATGTCCAGCTTTTCCAGAATATTTTCTGCCGCCGTGCAATATTCGCTGATGCAGGCATTTTCGGGAACGGTTTTTATTAAATCCAGCAAACGGTTTAATTCCTGCTGTTCTTCATCTTTTAACACTTCCATGCCGTCAGCAACAAAACTGTCCGCCGATTGATAGAGTTTTTCCGTTTTCAAACGCAAAAGCAGCTCCGTGTCGAATTCAAACAGTATTTTTACAGCCTGACAACCCATAAGCGTACATAAATTACCGGCTGCGGCTGCCGGTGCAGAATAAGCGGCAGTTTTAACAAGCAGATATATAAACTCCGTTAAAGGCTCATTATTCAGTTTTGCTGTCAGCGGCAAAGAAACGGGAATGCCGTATTCATCACTTAAATTGCGCAGGCCGGCATAAAACGAAAAATCCCTCAGCAAAATAATAATTTCACTGCTTTTTATACCTTTCTGCAAAAGCTTTTTAACGCTGCGCAGCACCGTACGTATTTCCTGCTCACGGCTTGCGGCCTCCAGCAGCTTTATGCCGCTGCCGGAATATACAGCACGGCTTTCTTCACCAAGATACTCCGTCAGTATTTTTAAGCTGTTTTCACGTTCAGGCAGCTCCGTCTGCAATTTTTCCATATCCAAAAAACGGCTTAAATCGGCAAAGGCATGTTCCGTTGCCGCAAAAATTTCCGGGCGCTTGGGGTCATACATTAACCCAACGTTTATATTGCAATGTTTTTTCAGTTCGCGCAGCAGTTCTATCTGCAATCCGTCAAAACGGTAAAACTCGCTGAAATATAAATTTTCCCACGGAACAACCGGGTTATCTTTTTGCAGCACATAAACAGCAAGGCGGTACAAGCCTTCAACGTCAAACCAGTCTTCTTTTTTTAATTTCTGGCGGTAAGCCGTATAAACAGCGGCAATTTCGCGGTCTTTAAGCCCAAGTTTTCCAGGCCTGTCCCAGCCGTTAAGCGCTTCGTAAATTTCTTCCATTTTGGCGCCGCTGCGCGATAACTGCCCAATAAGCGATGTTACCGCTTTAACAAAGCCTTTCTTTTCAACCAGAATGTTAAAATAATCAAGTTTATTATCGTGAGCATATTTTTGCAGAATTTCTTCGACAATAAGCTCCTGCGTGCGGCGTGAAATGCGCTGTAAACCTGCATAGCCGTTAGCGTTAAGCAGACCAGTTGCAACATCGTCAAAATTTTTTACGCGTACTGCGCCCTCTTTAAAAGCACGGCTTTGCAGCACGCCGCTGGGCAGAACCAAAAGCGAATTTTCCCAGCCTTTCTCTGCTATTTCATTAATAAAATATCCTCTGGCACTGCACCCCATGGGGACATAGTAAAGTTTATTCATAAATATTTCTCCGATAGTTTTTCTTATATTTTACCACAAAAACTGCCTTATCCAAAAAGTAAAATCAATTTATAATAGTGTATGCTATTTAAAGTTTTGACGTTAACTTTATGTTAAATTTTATTAATAATAATTTACATTTTCTTAAAAATGTAGTATTCTATATAAGAATTTTAAAATACCTATTAAATTAAGGGGGAATTTTTATTATGTCAGGTTTAGGTTTAATGATAGCGTTTGTTATCGCTATCATCGTCATGATTGTCGCTATCTCCAAGTACAAGATTCATCCGTTTTTGTCTATTATGACCGTATCTCTTGTTCTTGGCCTCGTTGCCGGTATTCCTCTGGTGGACACCAAAGTTGACGGCAAAACGGTTCAGGGCATTGCCACTGTTATCGGTTCCGGTTTCTCCGGCACATTTACAAGTATCGGTATCGTTATTATTTTAGGCGCCCTTATCGGCGGCATTTTGGAAATTACCGGTGCAGCCTTTAAACTGGCAGACCTTATTATTAAACTTGTTGGCAAAAAGAACCCGGAACTCGCCATTGAACTTATGGGCTGGGTTGTTTCCATTCCTGTATTCTGCGATTCCGGCTTTGTAATTTTAAACCCTATCCGCAAAGCGCTGGTTAAACGTACTCTTGCGCCAAGCGTTGGCATGTCGGTAGCTTTAAGTGCCGGCCTTTATATCTCCCATGTATTTATTCCCCCTACACCGGGCCCTATTGCTGCGGCAAATACTTTGGGCATTGGCAATAACCTGCTGCTGGTTATCGGCATGGGCATGGTAGTTTCCATTTTCCCGCTTATTGCAGGCTATGCTTTCGTTAAATATATCGGCCCGAAAGTTAAAACTCCTGAAGACGTTAACGACGGCGAAGTTGTAAAAACTTATGAAGAAATTATGGCTTCCCACAAAAATATTCCGGGCGCGTTCATGTCCCTCGCTCCTATTATCATTCCTATTTTGTTAATGGCTTTGGGTTCCATTTCCAACATGGCTAAATGGACAGGCTTCTTCGCCGATGTATGTGTTTTCCTCGGCACACCTGTAATTGCACTGGCAGTAGGTGTTATCTTTGCTGTTGCCCAGCTTATCAGCTCCGGCAAAACCGGTGAATTTTACGAACTTACCAATGAAACCTTAAAAGTTTCCGGCCCTATTTTGTTTGTAACCGCTGCCGGCGGCGTACTCGGCAAAGTTATTGCTGTTTCCGGTATGGTACAATACATTACCGCCAACGCAGGCATTTTGGAAACTATCGGTATTTTCTTCCCGTTCCTTCTTTCTGCAATTCTTAAAACGGCTCAGGGTTCTTCCACCGTTGCCCTTACAACAACCGCAGGCATTGTTGCACCGCTTTTGGGTGTACTCGGCCTTGATACACCGATGCTTACCACCCTTACCGTTATGGCGATCGGCGCAGGCGCTATGGTAGTATCGCACGCTAATGACTCTTACTTCTGGGTTGTTACCAACTTCGGCGAAATGACTCCTGACCAGGGCTACAAAACTCAGACCGTCTGCACTTTGGTGCTTGGCGTATCTTCCATGCTTGGTATCTGGCTCTTGTCCCTGTTCTGCTGATTTAAGGAGTAGTTTATGAAAAAAATCCTTTTAATACCCGATTCTTTTAAAGGCACAATGTCTTCCATGGAAATCTGCTCCATCATGGAAGAAAGCATACACCATCACTATCCGAAAGCTGAAGTTATAAGCATTCCGGTTGCCGACGGCGGCGAAGGAAGCGTTGACGCCTTTTTGGAAGCACTGGGCGGTGAAAAAGTAAGCGTTAAAGCACAGGACCCTTACGGCCGCGAAATAAATTCTTTTTACGGAATTTTACCTGACGGCACTGCTGTAATTGAAATGGCTGCAGCGGCAGGGCTGCCGCTGGTTGGCGAAAACCGCCGCGCAGAAAAAACCACCACTTACGGCGTAGGCCAGCTTATTGAAGACGCTTTGCGCAACAAATGCAAAAAGCTTATTGTTGGCCTTGGCGGCAGCGCAACCAACGAAGGCGGCTGCGGTGCGGCAGCAGCTCTGGGCGTACGCTTTATCAACAGTAAAAATGAAAGTTTTGTCCCTGTCGGTGAAACCTTAAAAGATATTGCCGCTATCGACGCAAGCGGTATTAATCCCCTTCTGCGCGAAGTTCCTATCGTTACCATGTGCGATATTGATAACCCGCTCTGCGGGCCGCATGGGGCTTCCGCTGTTTTCGGTCCGCAAAAGGGCGCTGACGAAGGTTGTATAAAAATGCTTGATGCCGGTCTTTATCACATGTCCGAAATTATTAAACGCGATTTGGATAAAGATGTGCTGAACCTGCCAGGCTCCGGCGCAGCAGGAGGCATGGGCGGCGGTATGGCGGCATTTTTTAACAGCACCTTACAGCCGGGTATAGAAACAGTGCTTGATACCGTTCATTTTAATAACCTGCTTGAAGGCACAGACCTTATTATTTCAGGCGAAGGCAAAATTGATACCCAGTCCCTGCGCGGCAAAGTAGTTATTGGCGTTGCACGCCGTGCTAAAAAATCATCCGTACCGCTTATTGCCGTTGTCGGCGATATCGGCAGCGATATTCAAAAAGCATACGAGGAAGGCGTAACCGGAATTTTCAGCATTAACCGCGTTGCCCTCCCCTATGAACAGATTAAATTAAGGGCGAAAGATGATCTGCGGCTGACAATTGACAATATTATGTATTTTATGAAGCATATGCGCTAAAACAAAATAAAACTCCTGCTTGGCAAACTTAACTGCCGGGCAGGAGTTTTTCTTTTCATATTTTAATTAATCTTCGTAGCGGTCATCATCCCATCTGTCATCGTCGTCATCTTCCCAGCGGTCGTCATCATCGTGTTCCCAGCGGTCATCGTCCCATCTGTCATCATCATCGTGTTCCCAGCGGTCGTCGTCCCACCTGTCGTCATCATCCCAACGGTCGTCGTCATGCCTGTCCCGGCGTTCTTCACGTTCCCATCTGTCACGGTCTTTTTTGTAATTGCCGCGGCGTCCATTATCGTGCCGCCATTTATCGTCATTGCCTCTGCCGTTATCATGGTCAAAAGGGCTGTCCTTGCCGCTTGCCGCGCGCAGAATATCGTTTACAACGCCAAGCTCATTGCCGCCCGTATCTGCGGTAATAGCAGACATTAATTTTTGTTCAGGAGCAGCTTCCGTTTCCGCTGCCCATAACGGGCTGATAAATGCTGCCATCAATAATGTACACAATACCTTTTTCATCATCCCTCACTCCTTAAAATTAAACAATATACCCTCTATAATAATTATACAAAAACAAAACAATAATAGGCAACAATGCTTACAAACAATTTACAATTAAATTTTCGTTCTGCGCTTGTTTTTGGCATTATTTGTAATATCTGAAACATAAAGCGCCGTGTACACGGTTTGAATCTGACAAAATAATAATTAACTTTCACTTTTTAAAAATTTATAGTATTATGTAAATGCAGCTGACACTGTAATATGTAAAAAGAAGGTATAGTATATGAAAACAAGAAAGGTTGTCATTATCGGTGCCGGGCATGTCGGTTCTCATGTAGCACTAGGCCTTATTCAATCCGGTGAAGCCGATGACATTGTTTTAATTGATATTTTAAAAGAAAAAGCAGCCGCACAGGCATTGGACCTTGACGACTGCGTAAGCGGAGCTTTATGCGGGCATGACGCCGTTATACGCGCCGGTGAATACGAAGAACTTAACGATGCCGATATTATGGTTGTTGCCTTCGGGCGCAGCCGCAAACCCGGAGAAACACGCCTTGACATGTTCGACGATACCATCCGTATGGCAAACGAAGTAATCAGCCATTTAAAACAGGTTGATTTTAAAGGCATTATGATTAGTATTTCCAACCCTGCCGATATTATCTGTGAATACATCCGCCGCCAGATGAACTGGCAGACAAACCGCTGCTTCTGCACCGGCACCAGCCTGGAAACCTACCGCCTGCTGCGCGTGCTTTCTGCCGTTACCGGTTACAGCCGCCGCTCCATTCAGGCAATGTGCATGGGCGAACACGGCAACAGCAGCTTTATCGTATGGTCGCGCATTTTTATTAACGGCACTCCGTTTTTGCAGATGCGCGAAAATAACCCAAGGCTTGCCGCACTTAACCTTGATGATTTGCAAGAACAGGTTAAACGCGCCGGTGATATTGAAGTTGACGGCAAGGGCTGTACCGAATTTGGCATTGCCAATGTTGCCGTAATGCTTATAAAAGCAATTTTCCACGACCAGAAACTCATCTGGCCCTGCTCCACAGCGCTTAACGGTGAATACGGGCAAAAAGATGTTGCCGCCGGCGTGCCTTGCGTTATCGGCAAAAACGGCCTTGAACAAATTTTAGAAGTAGAACTTGACGAAAGCGAAAAAGAAAAATTCGCCAAATCCTGCGATATTATCCGTGGCTTTTTGGAAAGAGCCGAAAGCGTAAAATAAAAATAAACCAACGTAAAAGCAAACAGCACTTCAAAAGTAATTTTACTTTCGGAGTGCTGTTTTACTATTTACGCTGTTAAATTACAGTTCAGCTTTTTTGGCGATAATGGCAGCACAGGCAGTGCAGGCCGGACAATCGCAGAATTTTGCGCCGTTTTTTTTAATTTCTTCGGCATGGGCAAGTACGTTTTTAGCCATTTCTTCGCCAAAAACTTTAACGCCTGCTTCGCTGCCTGCAAAAGCAATTAAACCATCAACAGGCATAATGTCTGCTTCAACTTCGGCAAATAACTTTTTAGTTGTTTCCGCTTCTTTATCAGTGCCAACAGCATCAAGCCATTCACGGCAAACTGCTTTAGCTTCTGCACAGCATGTTGGGGCTTCCATCAATGCCGTTACCTTTTCAATCATATAAGCTGTTAATTCTTTGGTCATTTATTATCATCCATTCATCACTCTATGCTTGTGCCATCCGGCAAAATTATATCGCCGTCGCCGCTGGCATCAAAAAAGCCAACGCCATGTTTTTGTGCAAGGGTGCGGACTTTTTCGTACGCTTCATCGGCAACTGACCAGCTAAAAGCAGCATAAATAACATTATAGCCTATGCTGTAGTCTGTTAAACGGCTTTCTAAATCTTCGTCATTTGCAATAGCTTCTTCCTCCGGTGCAAATTTGCCGTTCATCGGCGGAAAAGTATCTTTCATTTCCATAAACCATTTTTGCAAAGCCGGAGAAGTTACACCGACAGTTTCATAATCATGTTCTTCCGCCCATTCAGTTTGCCTGTCATACCAATCCATAAATTCTTTTTTTGTTTTGGGCGCTTTGGTTATTTCAAAAACCATTAAATCATAACTCATAAATCCCCCTCCTTACCAATCGCGTTCGCGGATAGCTTCTTCTTCATCAATGGGAATATTAAACCAGTTTAAAACATAGTATACCGTTTCACCAATACAATCTCTGGCAACAGTTTCAATTTCGCTGTCATTAGCATCAAATTCATCTTGCAAATCGTTAATGGCACATGTCATTTCATCAAGTTTTTCTTGAATAATTTCAACGTCATTTTCTCCGCTTTCCAGTAATTCTATTACTTTTTGTATTTCTGCCTTTACTTTATCAACTAAAAAAGCAGGGTAATATTCATCATTATACATTTCTTTCAAAAGAACATAATTGGGGTCAAATTTTTTCATGGCAACCATCCTTTATAAATCAATACTCAACTTTAAGAGTCATGCCCGGCAAAGAAACGCCTTCACTGTAAGTTATGGCGTGTTTATCTTCGGCGCTGAAACCTATTGTTTCTCCGTCTTTAAGGGTTACATCATAGGCAAGTACATAATCTGCAAGGCTGTAAATAAAATCGCGTAAATCGTTAGGGTCTGCATCGGCATCTAAAACTTCCATTTCGTCTTTGCCAAATTCAACCATGCCGTAGGTATACCCGCTAAAACCTTTCTCGCTGCGGTAAAGGCCAATCCAAATCCAGTTATAAATAGGCAGTTCGCCTTCTTTCATTATGTTGGCAAATTTTGCATAAAACCATGGCGCAAATACTACACCGCTGGTATATACGCCCAAAGCGCCGGGCAGAGCGCAGCAGCAGGCTAAAATTTTAGTAAACAGTTTGCCGCGTTCCAGTAAATTTTCTTCCTTACCGATAATTGCCACCATAATATGTGCTTTATGCGCTTTGGCTGCGTCTACAGCTTCCGGCCACATATAGTTATTTGCGGCATTGGCTTCGGCTTCTCCATCAGGTATTGGTGACGGCATTAAACTTACGGCAGCAATCACATTGCCAACATCAAATACCAGCGAATCTTCTCGTTTATCATCGTTATCCTCAACGGCTTCAATTTCCCATTCTTCTTTCAAATCATTAATAAGCCGCTCTTTATCCCATTTAGCTTCTGCCATCAGCACAAAACCTACAAAACTTCCTGCCCTGTTTTTACGTTCTTCAATCTGTTTTGCCTGTTCCATCCAATAATTACGCACTAACTCTACCATTGCTGTGGCTTTTTCAACGGCAGTTTCTTCTTCATACGGTTCCATTTCACTGAATACATGCCCGCAATGTTCAATGCCGTCATCTTCATAGCCGCCGCATACGCCAAGCAGCCATACGCTATCAGCTTCTGGCTGATATTTAAAGAGATAATATAACATATCGTGCAGTTCAAACGTGCCTGCACATTCAATTGCAGCAGGTTTATGCCCAAGCTCCTGCGGATGAGCCAGCCATTCTGCCATTGCTTCTTTTGCTGCCTGCATTTGTTTCATATTCATAATCATTCCTCCTCATCTTCATCACTGTAATCGCGTTCTATATCAATAAACTGAATTATAAGCTGGCAAACTGCGCCACTTTCATCAAATCCCCAATAAACCGGGTATGTGCCGTCCCCAAAACCGGCTTGGAAAAACGGAACGTGATAATCCGTACCGGGAACCTGCCAGTTAATCCAGTCTCCGCCATCACGCTGATACTGCGGATTTTGCTTATAACTTTCTTTAAACAACTCATAAAAATAATCGTTATAAATTTCTCCATCTGGGTTTTGTTTTTCCCAGTTTTCACGCCAGTCCGTGATAATTTTATTTACCTGGGCATCACAGATACATCCCAAACCTGCATCTACATTAAAGCCAAAATATTCTCCTTCTTCAAAATTTTCCAAATCTTCACTGCCGATAAGAGCCTCATAAAATTTCACTGCGCGGTTTTGGTTAAACCGCAGGCGGACAACAGCATACCGCGCACAATCACCATCATACGGCTTAATAACGCATACTTCCGTTTTATAGCTTCCGGCAGGAGCCTGCACTAAATATGGCGTGCAGTCTTTATCAAGGTAAACCAAAGGGTCAGCAACTATTACTTTACCGCCCGGCAAATCACATAAACCAATATCCATTATGTCCAAAGGTATTCCGGCAATTTCCTTTTCATCAAAATACTTATTAAAATCAACTGTACTTTTAGTCAATTCTTTTTTCTGTGCATATAAAGCAAGCCATTCTTTTGCAGGTTCCATACAAATCACTCCTTTTTCAGCTTTTACGGCTGATTTTTATAACATCTGATGTTAAATCTTTGGTTGCATCAAATAAAAAGGCAAACCGCTTTTTTGTGGAAACATCAAATTTTTATATCCTGTATTTGTATATCTTTTACTTTTTATATTTTGTTCAGCATTTTTAAAAGCTGCAAACAATAAGTATTAAACCCAATGCGCCAAAAATCAAACGGTACATACCGCGGCTTAAAAGATGTGCATCAGGCTTGCCGGTAGGGTCGCAAAGCCAGTCCCAATTTTTTACAGAACCTGCAATAAGCACCAAACCTATTAAAATCGTTATATAATCATCGTATTCAGCTATAAATGCAGATAATTTTGCTTCGTCCATGATTATTAACCTTCATCTTCCATATTAATTTTGTGCAGCTTGCCATCAGCACCGCGTTCAAATGCAGTATCAAATGGGCTATTTAAAATTTTTAAAATTTCAGGGCACAAATTACATAATGTATTTAAATCATAAATTTTGTAGTGGTTTTCATCATCACTATAAACTTCATCTTCATCGCCTGCTTCAAAGCGCCATCCGCTGTCCCAGCCGGTATCGTCGCTGTCAGGCTCTTCACGGCAGCAAAAGCCTACTTCGCAGCCATCCATTATAATACGGCCGCTGGCCAAACAGTGACGCGCTCCCTGCCAATCGGGCAAAAGTTCTTTAAACTGCGTTTCATCAAAAGACTGTGCATTGGCATTTTCATCAGCATCGCCCAAATCCATAAATTCTTCAAAGCGGGCGTTAATAATTTCTTCAACAGCCTTATAGTATTCTTCGCCCCAAGGCAAAAGCAGGTAAGCTGTATCTTCGTCACAAGAGGGCTGCTCTTTAAAATATTCCGCTGCATATGCTTTTAAATCCTTTAAATAAGCATAAGGCATGCTGCGGTTGCCTGTGTTATACCAGTTGGCAAACATTACACCGTTGCGGTTGTAATCTATTATCATCAGCCTGCCGCCAAGTTCATCACGCACAAAAGCACGCAAATCAGTTACAGTTCCGCTTTGCACAGCATTTACAACACCGCCGTGCTGCTGCATAAATACATCGCCCATCATATTATGCAAAATACACCAGCGCAAATATGCCGCCATGTGATTATATGCGGCAAGTTCATCCACCTGCAAATTATACTTCTTAATTAATTCTATATGCTCTGATGCACAATCCATCTCACGCTCATCATAATTAAGCGTTTCTGCATCAGTAATGGCGTTTAACCGCACAGGGTTAATAACTTCAAGTATTTCATCCGGGCATTTTTGCAGCAGTTTATCCACGCTGTTTTCAATTTTATAATTAAGTTCTTCTCTGTAAAGCGGTATTGCCTGATAAAAATTAACTACTTCACCATTTGGCAGGCGGCACTCATAACTCGGTTCGCCAAAAACACCTGGGCTTAATGTAATAGCGGTACACAATTTGGTACTGTCATCAAAACTTTCAATATCGTCAAATTCCATTGTGCTGCCCCAACAAAAATACAAATCATTATTAAGCGGGCTGCGCGCCATAAATTTCAAAAAGCGTATAGGCCAGTACCACTTTTCGTCCTTTAGTGATTCTTCGTCAAGCTGCCAACCGGCCGGCAGGTTAATTAAAAGTTCGGCACGTTCCAATTGTTCGTTTTTCAGCTCATCAGGCACTTCCATTTTATGCGCACCCATGCCGCAGGTTACCAGCGTATAATATTCGTGTTCCGCCCGTGGCGGAATAACATAAATATCCACGTGAATATCAGGCGATGCCAATTCATGCATTACGCGGCCGTACTTGCCGAAATATTTTTCAATATGATTTCCAACGCTCTGCATTTCTTCAAAACTTTAAACTTCCGGTTCGCGGTAATTTTCTTCAATATATTCTTCGATGGTTTTAATTAAATTTGCCGCGTCTTCGTCATCAGGCTTTAACTGCTGCCATTTGCGTGCATAGGCCAGCGCTTCCAGCTCGCGCCCGGATGTCATCCACAGAGCGTAAGCCATACGGCAGTTCCAATACCAGTCATCCAACCCTTGCAGGCGCACGCTTTCAAAAATATTTACGGCTTTTTCCAGCAAAAATATATCCACGCCGTCTTCGTTTGCTTTGGAATTATTATCGCCAAGCACTCCCAAATTACTGTAAGCCCTGCCCAAAAGCACGGTCAGTTCATAGCCGCGTTCTTCTTCCGGTATGGTTTCAATGGCATCAACACATTTTTGATATTCATTTTCTTCATTCCACTCCACAATCTTTTTAAGTAAATCTTTCATAAGGCCTTCCCCTTTCAAACAGCCTGCGCCAAAATACAAAAGGACACCCCGCTGTCTGCGTTAAGCATAAACAGCAAAGCGTCCGTTAATTTTATTGTTAATATTAAGTGCATAACAAAGTGCCGGCCTTAAGTTATAACGCCGCTTCTCCCGCCTGATTGCCTGCCTGTTGATTACACAGCCCATAATCTTTGCCGCTCCTTGTTATACTTTATTTAATTATACTAAACTTTAAAGTTTTAAACAATTCTCTAACCCATTTTGGCAAAGTAATATTTAACAGCCACGGCCTGAGCGGCAAGCAAAACCGCCAGCAGGTAAAATACCTGCGTTATGCCGAAACCGTGTGCAACAAAACCTAAAACTGCCGGTCCTAAAATTACGCCGGTATAACCCATGCTGGTTATTGCCGTTACAGCTGCGTTAATGGGCATAACTTTCTGGTATTTTGTCAGCGAATAAATTGTTGGCACTATGTTGGCAAGCCCTAATCCCATCAGCACAAACCCAAGCTGAATGGCATAAAAGTTTTCCAAAAAAATAACGCTTAAAAAGCCAATGGCGCCAATAACACTGCCAAAAACCAATGTTTTTTCTTCGCCAAGCACAGCTACTATTTTATCGCCCAAAATGCGCATACACAGCATTGCTACCGAAAAAACGGCATAGCCTACGCCTGCAAGCGAAAGCTCAGTATTTTTTACTTCTGTAAGCAAAACGCCGCTCCAGTCCATAACTGCACCTTCGCCCAAAAATGTTATGCACGCCAGCGCACCGAAAAACACTACTATGCCTTTTGGAACAGCGATTGGTTTTTCGTTGCCAGCGCCTTTAAAGTTTAAAAAGTGGCGGCTGTAAATTACCGTAAACACCATTACTATAAGGCTGTGTATGGCGGCAATAACCGTTATGCCAAGCCCAGCTTTGGCCAAAAGGCTGAATAAACCTGCACCGGCAAAGCAGCCGACGCTCCATAAAGCGTGCATGCCGCTCATCATACGCTTTTTAGAAGCGTTTTATACGATAACGGCATTAAGGTTCATATTAACGTCTATGCAGCCCATTGCCGCACCAAAAACTGCAAGAAATACCAGAAAGCCCCAAATATTGCCAAGCAGTGATAAAATTATCAAATCCGCTGCCATAACGGCAATAGCGGTACACAGCACTTTTTTGCAGCCATAACTGCGGCTTAACATACCTGCCAGCGGCATAAAAATAAAAGCGCTGATGCCGATGCTTAATAACAGCATGCCTAATACATCGGCGCCAATTTGCAGTTTATCTTTAACTGCCGGTATCATTGGCGCCCATGTGGCAACCGCAAACCCGCTGATAAAAAACGCCATGCGCGCCGCCATCTGTTCGTTTCTGCCAACCTTAAAATCAGATAAATACTCATCTACCAGACCCATAAATCAACCTCTTTTATGGTTTGCAAATGCCGCAGGGTTCATAATTTTTGCTGATAAGTTCATTACGGCTGCCCTTAAAATTCTCTTTATTCTGCGAGCTTATATCTTTAGCGCCCCTGCAATCCGGTTTATGGAATTTTTTACTTTTGGTATTCAGCACATAATTTTTTACGGCAAATTCATCGGCCGACGGGCAAACCTCAGCATTTTTGCTTTCTCCGGACGCTTTGCTTTTGCCGGTGGCATAATCAATTTCCACACCCGGCTGCACGTTATAGCAATAAACATTAAAGCAAATGCCATCGCCTTTATCTTCAACTGAAAGAGCTTCCATCTGCACGCCGCTTGCTACAAGGTTATTGCCTTTAAATACCGGTGTTACACGGTATAAAACGTGGTTGCCGGTTTCTTTTACATAGTCGGCTACCATATTTTCAAAAGGCAGCATACCATCAACATTCATATAACGTGTACCGGTAATTAAATTACGTTCATTGGCATTTTCGGCAGTTAACTGAAAGCCGATTAAATGGCAGCGGTTGTAAAGTGATTTGCCGTCAACGCAATCATATTTTGCCTGTACCCAGCCGCTGGGCTTTACGCTGCTGATGCTGCCCCTGTCTTCCTTAGGCATTGTATCTTTGGATACGTTAGCATACGCCACGCCGCAGCGTTTTAGTTTATCAAGCGGACTGTATTTTTCAAAACTTTTAGTTGTTAAATCCGCTTCGGTAAAATTAGGTTTATTATCGTTAATTACAATATAAGCCTTACCGTTATAAGCAGGTATATTATCTAAATTTGCTGCAGCAACAGTCTTACCGGCAGTATTTTCTGCGGTTTGCGCAGTGCTGCTTTTTTGCCCGCAGCCTCCCAAAACAACACTTGCCGCTAAAAGCAAAGAACAAATTAAAGCTAATATCTTTTTCATTTTACATAAATCTCCTCTGTAATTTTATCATGCGACGAACCTGCAAAATCTCTGCTTTGTTCAAGCCGCCAGTTACTTAAATCTATATCAAAATATAAATCAGCCGGATAAACCCTATTCCATTTATATAAAATAATTTTCTCAAATTTATTTACATATTCAGCAGCACTGCAATTTTCGTTAAAACAGTAATCGCCGCTGCCGGCTTTTGCCATAAAATTTTCATCAACCGTTATTCCTTCCGCATCAGTATTAAACTGTTTGCGGCTGTAAGCATTCATCCACAGTTTTTTACCGGCACACATTGTTAAAATACGTCCGCGCAAAACGCTATCCATGCTTTGGCGGCGGTTATTAAAAAGCATGCCTAAATTATCATCAACGCAAGCAATTAAAATCATTTTTATACCCTTCCGTGCTGTTTATTATATTCATCATAACTTTTTAAACGCTCTAACAGCGTACCTGTATGCAGTTCAAAAAGATGATTGTCATAATCATAAAACAAACCATTTTCATCATAGCATTATAAAAAACACTTTGCAAGTTAAGTTTTTAAAAGAATACAAAAATCCCCGGCAGGATTTTTCCACCGGGGATTGGTTATTTACTGTTCAGATATTAGTAGTTTACTTTGCGCAGTTCAAAATATGCTTTCGGATGGTCGCAAACAGGGCAAACTTCCGGAGCTTTTTCAGCAATTACAATATGGCCGCAGTTGCCGCAAATCCAAACCTGTTTTTCTTCGCGTTTAAATACACGGTCATTTTCAATGTTGGCAACCAGTGCATTGTAGCGTTCTTCGTGTTCTTTTTCAATTTTGCCAACTTCTTCAAACAGCATGGCAATATAATCAAAGCCTTCTTCTTTTGCTACTTTGGCAAATTCGGCATACATTTCGGTCCATTCATAGTTTTCGCCGGCTGCTGCGTCTTTAAGGTTGGTTAAAGTATCGGGCAGGCTGCTGTGTGCTACGCCGCCGCTGGTTAAAAGTTTAAACCAGATTTTGGCATGTTCTTTTTCGTTGCCTGCGGTTTCTTCAAAAATATTGGCAATCTGGTTGTAGCCTTCTTTTTTTGCAATACCTGCATAATAGGTATATTTGTTTCTTGCCTGAGATTCACCGGCAAATGCTGCCTGCAAATTTGCTTCGGTTCTGCTTCCTTTAAATTCCATTGTTCATACCTCCATAAAATAAATTTTATTTGTGCTGCTGCACTTATTGTGCGTCTTTTGCCTCAAGCTTCTGGCAATCGGGGCACAATCCATTAAAGACAATATCATGGCTCTGCATTTTAAAGCCGGTTACTGCGGCAACCTTTTCGTCAAGGTCTTCCATGTAATCCATATTCTCTACATTCATAAATTTTCCGCAATGGGAACATTTAATGTGGTAATGCTTGGTAAGCATATGGTCAAACCTGTCTGCGCCGCTGGGTACGGAAACCTTGTTTAAAAGCCCGCTTTCCACAAGCGAGTTAAGGTTGCGGTACACTGTTCCCTTACTGATATCGGGATATTCCATGGTTATGCGTTCATAAACCTCGTCAGCCGTGGGATGGTCCGCCAGGAAGCGTACTGCAGCAATAACAAGCTGTCTTTGAATAGTATTACGTTTCATTCTGCCTCTCCCTTCTAACAAAACCTATTCTCAATTACAATTATATACCCAAAAGAAATCTTGTCAAGCAAGTTTACTATTTTTTCACGTATGAGTGGTTTTTACTTTAAAATTACAGCATTTTTCAGTAAGCACCTGCTTATCATTCACGTGCGTTTTTAATAAATAATGTTTTTCGTTTATCAGCTTTAGTTATTTAAAAATTTTAAAAACTTTTATTTGATTGCTAATGAGTTTTGGTAGTGATATAATAAATTTGCAGTTAGTCATAAGTAATCAAAGGAGAAAATTAAATATGGAAGCTATTACTTTAAATAATCTGGCTATCGGGCAAAAGGCCACGATTATTACAGTTGGCGGTGAAGGCATTTTGCGCCGCCGCTTTTTAGATATGGGGCTGACCCCCAAAACAAGGGTTATGGTGCGTAAAAGAGCGCCTTTAGGCGACCCTATTGAAATTTTTCTGCGCGGCTACGAGCTGACCCTGAGGCTGGATGACGCTAAAAAAATTACCGTGCAGCCGGAGGAAGCATGAAACTTACATTTGCACTTGTAGGAAACCAGAACTGCGGCAAAAGCACGCTTTTTAACTACCTTACCGGCAGCAACCAGCACGTTGGCAATTTTCCCGGTGTAACAGTACAAAAAAAAGAAGGAATTTTGCTGAAGGATAAGGATGTTACCGTTATTGACCTTCCCGGTATTTATTCTCTTTCACCTTATACCTCCGAGGAAATTGTTACGCGCGATTTGCTTTTGCGCAACAAGCCGGATGTTATTGTAAACGTTCTTGATGCTACCAACATTGAACGCAGCCTGTATTTATCATTGCAACTTATAGAGCTTAATACGCCAATGGTAATTGCCCTTAATATGATGGACGAACTGCAGGCAAGCGGCGGCAGTATTGATATTAAAACGCTTGAAAAAAAACTCACCATACCGGTAATTCCAATAACGGCTAATTCAGGTGCGGGTGTTGACGAACTTATCCGCCGCGCAAAAAACGCCGCTGAAACTCATCAGCTGCCTGAGCGCCTTGATTTTTGCTCTGGCCCGGCACATATGGCAATTCATTCCATTGCCCATTTAATTGAACCCAAAGTACGCAAAAAAGGCTTGCCGCTGCGTTTTTCGGCAACGAAGCTCATTGAAGGCGATGACCTGTTAACCAAAGAACTGGAATTAACGGAAAACGAACAGGATATTATAGGCCACTTTGTTACCGAACTTGAATCCGCAGCCGATACGGATAAAGAAGCTGCTTTGGCAGATATGCGCTACACCTATATTGAAGAACTGTGCAGCCAGACCGTTCATAAACCCGATGAAAGCGTTGCCCAGAAGCGTTCTGTAAAAATGGACCGTTACTTAACAAATAAATACCTGGCCATACCTATTTTCCTTTTAACAATGTTTACGGTGTTCTGGCTTACTTTTGATGTTATAGGCGCAGAATTAAGCAATTTGCTGGAGCTTGGCATTGCCGCCGTAACAGATGCGGCTGATGCAGGTTTAACAGCAGCCAACGTCAGCGCGCCTATTCACTCGCTTATTATCGACGGCGTATTTACCGGCGTTGGCAGCGTGCTTTCGTTTTTGCCAACTATCGTAACGCTGTTCTTCTTCCTTTCTCTTTTGGAAGATACAGGTTATATGGCGCGCATTGCCTTTGTAATGGATATGCTGCTGCGTAAAATCGGGCTTTCCGGTTCATCTTTTGTGCCGATGCTTATCGGCTTCGGCTGCAGCGTACCGGCAATTATGGCAACACGCACTCTTGCCAGCGAGCGTGACCGCAAAATAACAATTATTTTAACGCCTTTCATGTCGTGCAGCGCCAAACTTCCGGTTTACGGCGTTTTTATCGCGGCTTTCTTTGCCGAAAACCGTGCGCAGGTAATGATGTACCTGTACCTGACAGGCATTTTAATTGCTATTTTATCAGGCCTGCTTTTAAAAGCCTTTGTATTTAACGGCCAGCCAGTTCCGTTTGTAATGGAACTTCCTGCTTACCGCCTGCCTACCGCAAGAAGCATCGGCCTGCATATGTGGAGCAAAGCCAAAGACTTCCTGCACAGAGCTTTTACCATTATCTTCCTTGCAAGCATTGTTATCTGGCTGCTGCAAAGTTTTGACACGCGCTTCTACATGGTAGAAAACCCCGCCAACAGCATGCTTGCACAAATCGGTTCTTTTATAGCGCCTGTGTTTGCTCCGCTTGGCTTTGGCGACTGGCGTGCGGCAACGGCATTAATTACCGGCATTACGGCTAAAGAAGTTGTTATAAGTACGCTTTCCGTTCTTACCGGCAGCGGTGATGAGCTTACCGGCAGCGCATTGCAGAACCTTTTCTCCCCGCTTACGGCGCTCAGCTTTTTAACCTTTGCCCTGCTCTACCCACCCTGCGTGGCAGCGCTTGCAGCAATAAAGCGTGAAATGAACTCCGGCATTGCCACTATTGCCATTATGGCTTACGAAATATGCGTTGCCTGGCTGGCAGCCTTTACGGTTTACCATATTGGTTTAATGCTTGGCTTTAACTGATTTTAATAACTGTCAATTCCTAATGTAAGTTTTAAGGCTTGCATTAGGAATTTTTTATTTTGAAAATTATAAAACAAAAACCGCCATACATATTTGTACGACGGTTTTGTAACTAAGTTTTATAACTGATATGAGTTTTATTCTTCAATCATAGGCACTGTGTTGGCCGCATGCTGCATTACATTAATGGTGTAATCAGTTTTGCCTTTGGCTTTTAATTTTTCCTGCGCCAGCTGCCATGCTTCTTCAATGGTTGCAACCGGAATCTGCCCAGTTTTTCTTGCAGCTTCGAAGTTTTCGGGTTTGGTTACAAGGTAAACAGTATTTTCGTGGCACAGGCTTGCCAGTACAAAAGCTACATAGAAAGGAATGGAAAATTCTTCACGCAAGGCTTTTTCCATATCCGTTAAATTATCAAAGCGGAAGCTTTCCATATATGCGGGCGGGTCATTAATTTCACGTGCTTCAAGCGCAGCAATTAAAATGCCGCCTTTTTTAAGTGCAAGTGCGGAAGTATCATAAGTTTTGCTGCCCTGATACAGGTTAATGTCTTTTGGGAAACCGCCCGGAGAAGCAATTACCACATCTGCTTTTCCTTTGGCTTTAACGCCCTGAATTTTTAATACTTCTTTAGTGCCTTCCAGCCATGCATCATACCAGTGGCCGCCAACGATTTTGGCAAAATCACCGTCATTATCAAGCACGTTGTTTACCAAAAAGCACGGGTTAATAAATTCGCAGGCAGCGCAAAGTTCTTCATGGAAACGGTTGCCTTCGATATTTGCAGTGCAAACGCCGGGATACACGCCGCCGCCAAATTCATCGGCAAGTGCCAAAGAATGGTGCTTCTGAATGGTTTCTTCACTGGCAACGCCCGGAAGAATGCTTTTACGCCCGCCGCCGTAACCTGCAAGCAGATGTACGGTAATACCGCCGGTTAAAATTACTTTATCGGCGTCGGTTACATGCTTGTCAATCCATACAGGCACGCCGCGCGGAGTATCGCCTACATGCACGCATACAGATTCTTTGCTGCTGTGCTGATAAATTTTAATGCGGTCTACTACTTCCTGCCCGCAGACAATTACGTCTTCTTCGTAAGTTTGCGGACGGTGCGTGCCCTGCGCAACCACGATGCTGATATCTTCATCGGGAATGCCTGCAAGATTCAGTTCATTAACAATATGAATGAGAATTTGGTCAGTATGCACAAGGCGGGTAATATCACTTACAACAATTGCTACTTTTTCGCCCTTGTTAACGCACTGCTGCAAAGGTTTGCTGTTAATAGGCTCGCGCATTGCTTTTAAAACTGCCGCTTTTACATCAGTAATTTTTTCGCTCTGGTTGCCTTCTATTACCTGCAAAATGTGTTCTTCCGGCAGTGCAACTTCCTGAAAACCGTCACCAAAACCAAATTTAAAATTTTTTAATGCCATAATCATCTTCCTTTCCCCTAAAAAGCATTTATATTAAAAAATTGCAAACATTAATCAAAAAACGGAATGGTTGCCATGCCGTGCGGAATAATATTAACGGTATAATCTTCCCTGCCGACAATTTTTTCAGCCATTGCCATTGCTTCCTGCAAGGTTGCTACCGGTACGGCGCGCGTTTTGCGTGCTTTTTCAAAGTTTTCCGGCCTGGTTACCAAAATTATGGTAAAACGTTCTGCAAGGCAGCAGGTATAAAAGGCTACATAAAACGGAATGCTGAAACCGTCACGCACATCCTGCTCCATCTGTTTCAAATCATCATAATGGAAGCAGTTGAAAAATACCGGCGGTTCGGCAATATCATCACATTCCAGCACCGCAATAATAACGCCGCCTTCTTTTAACGCCATAGCCGCAGGCACATAAGCCTTCATTCCCTGATACAGGTTCATGTCACGCGGAAAACCGCCGCCGCTGCTGATTGCAATATCGGCCTTGGCTTTGGCTTTTACGCCCTGCTGTTTAGTTACAATGCGTGTGCCTTCCAGCCATGCTTCATGCCAGTGGCCGGCAGCAACAGCGTAAAAATCGCCGTCAGCATCCATAATGGCATTTACCAGAAAACAGGGATTCAAAAGTGCCGTTGCATCGCACATATCGTCGCTTACGCGGTTATCCCATGTCTTGGCAAGGCAGGTATCCGGATTTATGCCGCCGCCAATCGTATCGCTTAACGCCATAACATGGTTATGGTTAATTGTTTCGGCAGCTGCAATGCCAGGCAGCACGCTTTTGCGCCCGCCGCCGAAACCGGCAAACAAATGCGGTGTAATTCCGCCTGTTAAAATTACCTTGTCTGCCTCAACGGCGCGCTTGTCAAGGTACACCGGCGTACCGTGCCTTGTTGTGCCAAGATACACGTTTTTATCCATATCGTAAGCATCATGGTCATAAATCTTCAAGCGGTTGTACAAATCTTCGCCAACAATAATTTTCTTTTCTTCGTCTGTATTGGCCCTGTGCGTTCCTGCCGCAACAATAACGGAAATATCAGCATCCGGTATGCCGCTGTTGTTAAGTTCTTCCACCACAACAGGCAGATACTCACTCGTTCTCGTCCACGCGCGCGTTATGTCGCTTACCAGAATTACTACCTTATCGCCCTGCTTTACCACTTCGCGCAGCGGCGCAGAACCGACAGGATTGCGGACGGCATCCAGCACAGCCTTTTTTAAATCGGTTATTTTTTCACCCGGCACGGCGTCGATAATCTGCAAAACTTTACTTTCATCAAGCATTACGCTTTGCTCGCCTTTGCCGTATTTCAGCTTATATTCCTTCATGCTTCCTCACTTGTCCAAAATAGGGAGCGTTGCCGAGGCATGCCCCATAACGGTAATTGTATAGTCTTTTTTATTTTTTTCAGCAAGGTCAGCCTGCACCATATTCCACGCTTCTTCAAGCGAAGCCACGGGAATCTGCCCGGTAGCACGTACAAATTCAAAGTTTTCCGGCCTTGTTACAAGATAAGTGTGCAGCGAATTTACAATGCATCTTGTTTTAAACGCTACAAACGCCGGAATGGAAAAATCGGCGCGCACTTCTTTTTCAAAGCTGAGAATATCGGATTTGGAGAACCAGTCTGTAAAAATGGCAGGTTCTTTAATATCTGGGCAATCCAGCGTCAAAATTAAATAGCCGCCGGTTTTTACCGCAAAAACAGCGTTCATATGGGCTTTGCAGCTCTGGTACAGGTTTATATCTTTCGGGCTGCCGCCTGCCGAAGCGATAACGACATCTGCCTGCTCTTTAATATGTACGCCTGCCATTGCCAAAAGGTCATGGCAGCCTTTTTCCCACGCTTTATACCAGTGCCCGGCAACAACTTCATGCAGGTCGCCTTCCGGGCTGAACACCATGTTTACCAAAAACGCAGGATTAATTTTTGCGCATACTTCCGTCATATCCTCGTGCAGCGGGTTATTTTCCAAAACACCTGTTTCGCACAGCGGATTGCATCCTGCACCAACTTCATCTGCCAGTGCCATAGCATGGTTGTGCATAATGGTAGCGTGGCCGCTTACGCCAGGCATAACAGCTTTGCGCCCGCCGCCAAAGCCTGCCATCGGGTGCAGCGACACGGCGCCGGTAATAATAATTTTATCGGCTTCTGCCACTGTTTTATCAATTAAAATTGGTGTGCCGCGGCCGGTAACGCCAAGGTCAACCAGTTCTGCGTTATTGCGGCAGTCATGCTGATGAATTTTAATGCGGTTTACAATTTCCTGCCCGCAAACCAGCACATCTTCTTCAGGCGTATGGGCACGGTGCGTGCCTGTTGCAACAACAATGGTAATATCTTCATCAGGCACACCGCCTGCATTAATTTCATCAATAACAACAGGCAGAAAATCGGCAGTACGCACAAGGCGAGTAATATCGCTTACAATAACGGCAACTTTATCGCCTTTTTGCACAACATCCTTCAGCGGAGCGCTTTCTACCGGGCTGCGCAGCGCATTAAGCGTAGCTTCTTTAATATCACCGGCAACGGACGCCTTATTGCCATGAATATCGTACAATATATGTTCTTCCGGCAGCATTACCTTCTGGCAGCCGCTGCCATACGGGAGAGTGTATTCCTTCATTGTTCATTCTCCTTTTTTAATAGTAGTTATATAACTATATTATACACTTCTGCATATAAAAATGAAAGGTAAAGGGCAAATTGTTTTAACGAAAGATTATTTTATAATTTTAGTTGTACATTTTGTAACAGATATGCTATAATATTTTAATAAATTACACTTATCATGGGGATGTACTGGTTTCGACGGGGATAGGTGTGGTATGATAAGCGAGCCGTGTTTCCGTCAGCACGTTAAACGGCGGACGTTTAAAAATAAACGCTAAAAACGATTACGCTTTAGCAGCTTAATGCTACGTCCTTGCGTTTCTTTCCTGCGGAAATGCTCTGGACGCCAACAGCAGGATACTTTAAGGGCTTTTCCCTGAGCCTTTAAGGGAAACCTTTTGGGATAGCAACCGGGCAGCCCGCCGTCAGGCGGCACGGAAGCGAATAATAAAATGACGCCTGCGCTCGGAGAAAGTCATATTGCAATATTTTCGGACAGGGGTTCGACTCCCCTCATCTCCACCACTCTTACGGATATACATTAATCAAATGCAGAAGACCAAGAACTATTTTATGTAAAACACTACATTTGAATGATGTTGTAGTATTATAAGTAAAGTGCCTACACTTTTAATTAGTATAGGCACTTTTTTATTTGCATTATTTATTTTACTATTTCATACGGCCAGTCCATAATGCCGCCGATATGTTCAATATTTGTATAGCCCATATCTGCCAATGCCTGCGATGCACGGTGTGCGCGTTTGCCGCTGCGGCAGTAAACCAAAATTTCGGCGTCTTTATCCGGAAGAACCTTGGCAACTTCTTCGGATTTCGCTTCAATTAAATCAACCGGCAGCAAAACTGCACCCGGAATATGCCCTGCTGCAAATTCTTCCTGTGTGCGCACATCCAGAACAACAATTTTATCATTCTGTTCCATGCGCTGCTTTGCCTGCTGCGGCGTAAGCGTTTTATATGCTGCGGCAGTTTGCGTTTGCACCGCTTGAGTGCCTTCAGCTGCCTTGGGCGCTTCTGCAAAGCATACGGCAGATACCGCAAGTACGGCGGCAAATACTAACATTAAAAATTTTTTCATAGTAGACCAGCTCCTTTATTTAAATTTTACTGCTACCTGTTCCGCTCCTTCAAGGCGCGTTCCACTTCGCGTTTGGCGTCGCGCTTTGCCATATCCTGGCGCTTGTCATACAGTTTTTTGCCGGTGGCAAGGGCAATTTCTATTTTAATCAGCCCATGCGAAAAATACATTTTTAAAGGTACCAGCGTATAGCCTTTTTCTTTTACTTTGCCAATAAGGCGGCGGATTTCTGCCTTATGCAGCAAAAGTTTACGGTCGCGCAGCGGCTCGTGGTTAAACCGGTTGCCCTGGTCATAAGGGCTGATGTGCAAATTGCAGACAATTACTTCCGCACTTTTGGTTATCTGGGCATAGCTGTCCTTCATGTTGGTTTTACCCGCGCGCAGCGATTTTACTTCCGTACCCGTCAAGGCAATGCCTGCCTCGTAAGTTTCGTGAATTGTAAAATCATGGCGCGCTTTTCTGTTTTCTGCAACAATTTTTATTTTCTTTTCCACTATTTATTCCTCTGTTTTTTCTTTCTTTTGCCGTGTTTGTTCTTACTGTCTTTTAAATATTTATTGCCACCAATGCCGCCTTTGCCGCGTTTGTCAAATTTATCCTTGCCGCCCTTTTTCTTCTTGCCTTTTTTATCAGGCACATCGCTGCGGTAACTTACGGATTTACGCTGTTCGGCAAGCTGCATTTTAATGCGTTCGCGCACGCTTTCATCTTCACCGGCAAGTATAAAATCTATATTGCGTTCGGCAATATTAACCTGAAAAACCTCAATGCGCACCGGGTCGCCCAAGCGGTAGCATTTGCGCGTATGCGTACCCATCAAAGCATAATTTTCTTCAATAAATTCGTAATAATCATCCAGCAGGCTGGAGATATGCACGAGGCCTTCTACGCCGTTTTCCAGTTCAACAAACATGCCAAAGGCAGTAACGCCGGATATTATGCCGTCATATTCTTCGCCGATATGCCCTGCCATATATTCGTCCTTTTTCAAATCAACTGTTGCACGTTCAGCTTCGGCAGCAGTGCGCTCGCGAATTGATGAATGTTCGGCAATATGGTCGAGCTTATTAATATATTCGTCCTTTGTTTTTTCTTTCATGTACGGGTCAGCCAGCCATTTATGCAGCAAGCGGTGTACAATCAAATCCGGATAGCGGCGTATCGGCGATGTAAAATGCGTGTAATACTCCGCAGCAAGACCAAAATGCCCGATATTATCCGTTTGGTAAACGGCTTGTTTTAAGGAGCGCAGGGCAACCGTGGAAACCATGCGTTCTTCCGGGCGGCCTTCCATGGCGATTAATGCTTTTTGAAGCGCCAGCGGCTTAATGTCTGCCGCCACCGGCATTTTTACATTAAAACGGCTTAGTAACAGCGATAAATCGCGCATTTTTTCTTCATTGGGCTTATCATGCACGCGGTAAACAAAAGGCCATTTTTGCAGGGCCATATGGCGCGCAACCGTTTCGTTGGCCGCCAGCATAAATTCCTCAATGATTGATTCGGCAAGCCCATGCTCGCGCTGTACTATTTCCAAAGGCCTGCCCTGTTCGTCCAGAATTACTTTCTGTTCCGGCAGGTCAAAATCAATTGCGCCGCGCGTTACGCGTTTTTTGTGCAGAATAACGCACAGTTTTTCCATTTCTTCCAGCATCGGCAGCGCGTCTTTATATTTTTCCGTTAATTCGGCATTTTTATTGACCAAAATTTCACGCACAATGCGGTAGCTTAAACGGTAACGCACATTAATAACGCCGGGGAAAATATCGTAGCTTTTAATGCGGCCTTTTTTATCTATCAGCATTTCGCAGCACATTACCAGCCTGTCTTCTCCTGCGTTAAGGCTGCAAATACCGTTGGAAAGGCGTTCCGGCAGCATCGGCAGCACTCTGTCTACAAGGTAAACACTGGTACCTCGCTCCTGCGCTTCGCGGTCCAAAATAGTATTTTCGTGTACGTAATAGCTTACATCCGCAATATAAACGCCCAGCGTAAAGTCGCCGTTTTCCTGCGGCTCTACATATACGGCATCGTCAAGGTCTTTGGCATCGTCGCCGTCAATGGTAACAATTAATCTGTCACGCAAATCGTGCCTGCCGTCCAGTTCTGCGGCTTTAATGGTTTTCGGCACGCGTTTGGAGGCTGCAATAACCTGTTCCGGAAATTCCAGCGGCAAATCATACTGCTTTATCAGCGACAAAAGCTCCATGCCGACATCGCCAGTATTGCCAAGCACTTCCACAATTTTGCCTTCAATATTGCGGCGGCTGTCCGGAGCCCACTCCGTAATCTCCACAACAACCTTCTGGTTGTTTTTGGCTTCGCCAAAATTGCGTTTTAAAACATATACATCCTGTCCTATACGTTTATCATCCGGCACTACAAAACCGTAATCGCGGCTGGCTTTAAAAGTGCCGACAATCTTATTGTTTGCATGTGTAATAATGCGGATAATTTCGCCTTCGGGCTTATTTTTGTTGCCTCCGCCCTTTTCTACGCGCGCCATAACGCGGTCGTTATTCATGGCGCCGTTAAGCAGGCGCGGCGGAATAAACACATCAGGCCGCTCGCCTTTATTATCGGGAATAACAAAGCCAAAGCCCTTGCTTGTAAGCTGAAAGCGCCCAACTACAAGCCCCATACGCTCCGGTAAGCCGAATGTGCCGAAACGGGTCTTTATAATTTCGCCGTTTTCCTGCAATTCTTTTAACTCCTGCCAAAAATTGTTTAAATTGCCTGTTATGGGTATTTCTTCAATTAAATCTTCGGCAGTCAGCGGCGCATAACTACTGCGCCTCATAAACTCCAAAATCTGTTCTTTTCCTTTTTTCATTTTAATCCTCCAGCATCATCTTGGCAGTAGCTTCTGCCGCCACAACACCTTTTTTTGTTATAATCTCGCCATGCATTTCAACCAAACGGCCTTTCTGCTTAACGCGCGTTCCCACGCATTTAACCTCCTCGCCTATTTTTAAAGGCTGGCGGTAACGCAGCTCCATTTTTGCCGTGTAAGCAGGTTTACCTTCCATACAAAACAAATAGTGCCCCATAATTTCATCAAGCAAAACGCTTATTAACCCTCCGTGCATCATGCCGTTATAGCTTTGATGTTCTTCCTTCGGGGTAAAATAAGACACACATTCTTTTTCATCCATTTTAAAAGTCATTTTCAAACCGATAGGGTTCTTTTTGCCGCAGGCAAAACACATTGGATATTCCTTGTCTTCAAACATTTATCTTTCCTTTAAAAAAGCAAGTACTTCGTTAAATACTGCTTCCCTTTCTTTATCTAAAGTTAAAATATGGCCGCAATGCTCAAACCATATTAATTTTTTCTTTTCTGATGCGATATTATCATAAATAAACTGCGCGCTCTGCCAGCGCACGGTATGTTCTATTTTACTCTGCATAACAAGGCACGGAACGGTAACGTTCTTTAAAAAGCCGGTTTTACATTTTTTAATAAATTTAAACATGCTTAAAAGCGGCTTCGTTGGCATAACCTCGCTGTGTACGCAATATTCTTCCGGAACATCAAATTCGCGCTGATGTTTTTTTACATAACGGATTAAGAAATGCAAAAACGGAAGCAAAATCTGCCTTTTGTCAAAAACATATATGGGCGCAGCCATAACCACAATTTTATCAGGAGCAAGTTCTGCCGCGGCTTTTAAAGTTAACAGCCCACCCATGGAAAGCCCGGCGATATAAACTTTGCTGCAAATGGTTTTTAAACGCATAAACCCGCGCTTAACTTCGTCATACCAGTCGGCAAAAGTCTTTTTTGCCAGAACGGATGCCGGTTCACAATGCCCCGGCAGCAAAAAGCCAAGCACAGTATAACCCCTGCTGTGCAAAAATTCGCCCAGCAGGCGCATTTCTCCCGGTGCGCCGGTATAACCATGTATTAAAAGCACGCCTTCGCTGCCGCCCTTAAAAAAGAACGGTTTTGCGCCAAGTTTAGCCACGTTTAAACCTCCTGATATATACATATCTATTATAGCATATACAAAAAAATCCTACATCTGAAAGGATGCAGGATTTTACAAAAGCTTTGCTTATTATTTTATAAAAATAAAACTACATGCTTAATTTGGCAATTACAAGTGTAATAACGGCAAACAAAATGCCCAAAACAATGGTAGCTTTAGCCATCATTGTATCCATATCATTGCCTTTGCCAAAATAACCGCCACCGCCGCCAAAAGCGTCAGACAGGCCGGAACCCTTGCCGGACTGCATAAGCACAGAGCCAATTAATGCTATGCTGACAATAACGTCCAATACACTTAACGCTGTAATCAACTTGGCTTCCTCCTATAACTAAATTACCCTTTTATTTTATCATAACAAAACTTGTGTTACAATAAAATCTTCTGTATCTGGTAAAAAAGCCTGCTTCGCAATGAAGCAGGCCTTTATTTGCCAATTATTTACGCAGGCCGAGCTTTGCAAGGATTGCACGATAACGCTCGATATCCTTAGCCATAAGATAATTTAATAAACCACGGCGCTGACCTACCATTTTGAGCAGGCCACGGCGGGAATGATGGTCTTTTTTGTGTTCTTTCAGATGTTCGGTAAGATATTTAATGCGTTCAGTCAATACTGCGATTTGTACTTCCGGAGAACCGGTATCGCCTTCGTGTCTTGCATTTGCAAGAATAATTTCTTGTTTTCTTTCAGGTGTTAACATTGTAATTCCTCCATTTTTCTGTAATCGCCAGTGCATAGAAACCGCCGGAGCAGCGTATCTCCAAGCAATGGTTCAAAATAATACTTTAAAAGTATATCACAGTTTTATGTATCAGGCAACTGTTTTTTATTTAAAAAGTAAGTTTTTATTGTTTTTTTGTCTTCTTCAATCTGCCGGCAAAGTTCTTCCACTCCGCTGAACTTCTTTTCGGCACGGATATATTTATGAAACTGCACCGACATTGTTTTTCCGTATAAATCTCCGCTGCAGTTAAATAAATTAACCTCCAGCCTTGCGTGTTCAACGTCGTTAAAAGTCGGGTTGTTGCCTATATTGCCCATGCCTTCGTAAATGCTGCCTTCGATAGAAGCCGTTACCGCATATACACCCGGCGCAGGCACAGCCATTTCGCCGTGCAGAAGTTCAATATTGGCAGTCGGAAAACCGAGTTTGCGTCCGCGCTGCTCGCCATGCACAATTTTTCCGGTAATGGCATAAACACGCCCCAGCATACGGTTGGCATATTCTATATGCCCTGCCTGTATAAGATTGCGGATGCCGGTGCTGCTCACAACATTTCCGTTCATTTTTACAAGCGGCCTCACTATAACATCAAAGCCGTTTTTTCTGCCGCTGCGTTCCAGCGTTTCTGTTTTGCCGCTGCCCAAAAATCCGTAAGTAAAATTCTCACCAACAACCAAACAACGGTAGTTAAAGCAGGCCAGCCTATCCAAAAATTCATCCGGCGACAAGGCGGCAAAATCTTCCGTAAACGGTATATTAATTAAATAATCCACGCCAAAACTTTCAAGAAGTTTTATTTTTTCTTCCGCAGAAATAATTCTTACCGGAACCAAATCGGGACGGATTAATGCCAGCGGATGGTTGCTGAAGGTAAAAACTGCCAGCTTAAGACCGTTTCGTTCTGCGTAATCTCTGGCCGTATTTATTACATCAGTATGCCCAAGATGCAGGCCATCGAACGTGCCGAGTGCAATAACCGTTGCAGGATATTTATTTTTTAATTCAGCATCCAGAGATGTAATTATTTCCATGAACAACCTCAAATAAGTTCCTGTGGTTTTTCTGCGTGATGCATTATTTTTACGCCTTTCACTATTCCGCCGGAGGCTTTGCCGATACCGAAAAACTCTCCGCTGCGCCCTTTCAGCCTGTAAAGGCCGTCAGCAGCTTCTGCCATGCTGGTTGCTACGCCCTGCGTAATGCGCCAGGCCTGCCTGTCCGTTAAAACAAGCTCCTGCAAATGCATAACAGCTGTTTCTTCAGGCAGCAAATATTTTTCACCGCCGTTTTCCAGTTCCTGCAAAGTAACGGCATCTTCTATTTTAAATCCGCCTGCCGAAGTACGCAGCAAAAAACTCATTGTGCCGCAAACGCCAAGTTTTGCGCATATATCTTCCAAAAGCGTTCTGATGTATGTACCTTTGGAACATTCAACATCAAGCAAGGCTTTTTGCGGCGAAAAAGAAAGCAGCTGCAAACGGTAAATAAAAATTTCGCGCTCCTGCCTTTCAACGCTTATGCCCTTGCGTGCCAGCTTGTAAAGTGGCTGCCCGTTAAGTTTTAAGGCCGAATACATTGGCGGCAGCTGTTTTTGCCTGCCGGTAAATTCTGCCAGCAGCGCCGAAAAATCTTCTTTGCTGCATGCAGGCAGGCTGCTGCGTTCTGTAACCGTTCCGCTGTCGTCCCCGGTATCGGTTTTTACACCAAAGGTAATTTCGGCGCGGTAACTTTTGCGGTCCTCCGCAGCGTATTCCAAAAGGCGCGTTGCCGAACCTGCAAAAACAGGCAGCACCCCGGCAGCATCAGGGTCAAGCGTGCCGGAATGCCCGATTTTTTTAGTGTTCAGCACCCTGCGCAAAAAGCCGATAACATCATGGCTTGTCATGCCGCAGGGCTTTAATACATTAATAATTCCGTCCGTCATAAGGCTTTACCGATAGCTTCAAGCACTTTCTGCCTGGCTTCTGCCAAAGGCAGTTCCACCGTGCATCCGGCAGCCCTGATATGTCCGCCGCCGCCAAAAGAGAGCGCTATTTCAGCCACGTCAGTTTTTTGTGAACGCATGCTTACACGCGTAACAGACGGTTCCACAGCTTTAAACAATACTGCTACATCAACACCTTCAATATAACGTGCAAACGAAATAAAATTATCGGTGTTTACTTCTTTATCGTATAAATCGCTGTTAATTTCAATAGTGCTTACCGCACCGTCATTATAAAAGCTTAAGGTTTGCAGTACCTTGCCAAGCATTTCTATGTTGGCTCTGGTATGCGTTCCGAGCGCGTCCGAAATTTCGTTCGGGCGCGCGCCAAATTCCAGCAGTTTTGCTGCCGCACGCATGGTTGCCGGTGTTGTATTGGCAAAGCGGAAAGAACCGCAGTCCGTATAAATAGCCGTATACAGGCAGGTTGCCAAATCTTTATCCGGCGTAACATCCAGCTTTTCCACCAGTGCGCACAAAATTTCGCCGGTAGCTGCGGCTTCCGTATTAAGGTATAAATAATCAGCATACTGCGTGTTGGAAATATGGTGGTCAATATTAACCATGGCATTATACTTAACAGCCTGTGCAACCTTGCCGATTCTGTCCAGCGAACTTGCATCAAGCACAACCAAAAGGTCGGCAGCAACAGGATTATCTACATCCGGTTTTACAAAACTGTCAAGCTGCGGCAAAAAACCAAATGCCTTGGGCACATCATCATCTACCATAACTGTAACTTGCTTGCCGGCTTTTTCCAGTGCCATTTTCAGCGCCAGCGTTGAGCCCAAAGCATCACCGTCAGGGCTCACATGCGGGCACAATACAAAACTTTCGTTTTTTAAAAGCAGCCCGGCAATTTCTTCAAGCGTACAATTTTTACTCATGCGGGGTTTCCTCTTGTTTAATTTTTCTCAGCAGTTCTTCTATATGCGCGCTGTATTCCATGGAAGTATCTTTGGCAAAAATCAGTGCCGGTGCAAAACGCAGCCTGATTCTTTTGGCAATTTCCGTACGCATATAGCCCACAGCTTTATTAAGCCCCTGCCATGCTTCTTCCTGGTCTTTTTCCGTTCCGTACAAGCTTACATAAACTTTGGCCTGGCTTATATCGTCGGTCAGTTCAACGCCGGTTACGGTAACAAATTTAATGCGCGGGTCTTTAATATCCTGCAGCAAAATTTTGCTGAGTTCCTGCTTAATTGCTTCCTGTAATTTTTCAACTCTTAATCTTGCCATAACAAGTACCTGTCAGTCAACGGCAACTTCTTCCATGGAATAAACTTCAAAAATATCCCCTTCTTTAATATCGCGGAATTTATCAAGTGTTATGCCACATTCAAAGCCTGCCACAACTTCTTTAACGTCATCTTTAAATCTGCGCAGGGAATCAATTTCGCCTTCATGAACTACAATACCGTCGCGTACTACGCGTACTTTGGAAGAATTGGTAACTTTGCCTTCCAATACATAGCAGCCTGCAATAAGCAGTTTGGAAATTGTAATCAGCTGGCGTACTTCCACGCGTCCCTGAATAACTTCTTTAAATTTCGGCGCGAGCATGCCTTTAATAGCCGCTTCAACGTCGTTAATCGCATCATAAATTACCCTGTAAGTGCGTACGTCAACCTTCTCGGTTTCGGCAGCCTTGCGGGCATTCGCATCCGGGCGGACATTAAAGCCAATGATAAGCGCATTGGCGGCAGATGCCAACATTACGTCGGATTCGGTAATGGAACCAACGCCGGAATGAACCACTACTACTTTTACTTCGTCATTTTTAATATTGGAAAGCGACGATTTAAGTGCTTCAATCGTGCCCTGAACGTCAGCTTTAACAACAATATTAAGTTCTTTCAGCTCGCCTTCCTGAATACGCTGGAAAATATCATCCAGGGAAACTTTGGCGTTTTGCTGCATTTCTTCGCTGCGGCGTTTTGCAAGACGTTTTTCGGCAACGCTTCTGGCGGTTTTTTCGTCAGTGCTGTCCAAAATATCGCCAGCCATAGGCACTTCGTTCAGGCCAAGCACTTCAACCGGTGTTGAAGGCAGCGCTTTTTTAACTTTTTCGCCGCGGTCGTTAATCATGGCACGTACTTTGCCGTAAGCGGTGCCTGCAATAATCGTATCGCCGATGCTTAAAGTACCGCGCTGAACCAAAACTGTTGCCACAGGGCCGCGTCCTTTATCAAGCTGCGCTTCGATAATAGTACCATGTGCAGGAAGATTCGGGTTTGCTTTTAATTCCTGCATTTCCGCAACGAGAAGAATCATTTCCAGAAGTTCAGGAATACCGGTTTTCTGATGTGCGGAAACCGGAACCATAATGGTATCGCCGCCCCAGTCTTCCGGAATGAGTTCATGTTCTGCAAGCTGCTGTTTAACATGGTCGGGGTTAGCTCCCGGGCGGTCCATTTTATTAATGGCTACAATAATAGGAACCTTGGCTGCTTTGGCATGGTTAATAGCTTCAATAGTCTGCGGCATAACACCGTCATCGGCAGCTACAACCAAAATCGCAACGTCGGTTACCTGTGCGCCGCGGGCACGCATTGCCGTAAATGCTTCGTGGCCCGGGGTATCAAGGAATACAATCTTTTTGCCCTGATAGTTAACCTGATAAGCACCAATGTGCTGGGTAATACCGCCTGCTTCACGGCTTGTTACATTGGATTTGCGGATAGCGTCAAGCAATGAGGTTTTACCGTGGTCAACATGGCCCATAACCGTAATTACAGGCGGACGCGGCACACGTTTTGCCGGGTCATCTTCAACTTCCGGAATTTCGGTCGGGTCTTCTTCCGGCGGCAACGGCACTACTTCTACATCAAATTCCGTGCCTACAAGCTCTGCTGTTTCAAAATCAATATCCTGATTAATGGTAACCATTACGCCAAGCATAAACAAGGCTTTGATAACTTCATTAACTTCGCGTTTAATGAGATTTGCAAAGTCTTTAACGTTAATGCTTTCGCCAACTTCAACACGGGACGGTCTTACAACCGGTGCCTGTACTGCCGGCTGCTGCGGTTTGCTGCTGCCGGGGCGTTTTTTCATCATATGGTCGCGGCTGTGCATGTTGCGGCTGTCGCGGCTTGCATACTGGCCTTTAATCTGCGGTTTTTCATTGCGTTTTTTGTTAAACTGCTGTTTGCCGCCCTGCTGGCTGGCGCGGTTGTGGTTTTCAAAACGGCTTTGCTGCTGTCCTGCGGCACTGCGGTTCTGCTGGGAACCCTGCCCGGACTGCTGTCCTTTCGGTCCGATAAAAATACCTCCCTGCGGGCGCTGAGGACGGTTCTGCTTATTGTTTTTGCCCTGCTGGCCCTGCTGCAAATTACCCTTGCCATGCTGCTGCATCGGCTGATTGTTCTTTTTATGGTTTTGGTTATTCTGGTTATTATTGTTTTTAACCTGATTTTGATTGCGCTGTTCGTTATGCGCAGGAGCAGGTTTATTACCGGCGTTCTTCGGCCTGTTATCCTGCTGGGGTTTATTTTTTTCAACCGGTTTAGGCTGATTCTGAACCTGTACCTTAATCTGTTTCTGGGCACTGGCTTTATTAGCGTCATTTTTTGCCGGCACTGCCTTCGGAGCATTATTCTGTACTTTTTGCTGCTGAGGAGCAGGCTTTTTCTCCGGCTGAACCGGCTTTTTGGCAAATGCGCGCACTACCATTTCTTTGGCAGCGTCATCCACCGTACTCAAACTTTTAACCTGAATGTTATTTTTTGCCAGTACATCAATTACTTCCTGGTTGCTTTTTCCCAATTCTTTAGCTATTTCATATATTCTATGCTTACCCATTCATCCACCTCCAAACTTAATCGTGGCACTTTTTCTGTATCATTGCTGCAAAATTATTATCCGTAATTACAACGGCCGTACGCGGGGATTTACCTATAGCCGAACCTATTTCCGCACGCGAAGGCCCTGTAATAATATTAACACCGGCCGACTTTGCAAGGTATTCCAGTTCCCTGCGGGATGTTTCCGCCGCATCAGAAGCAATCAGCATCAGTTTTGCCTTGCCTCCGTTTAAAGCGCTGCGTACCGCAAAATCCCCCGCTGCAACTTTGCCTGCCTTTTGCGCCAGCCCCAATGCAAAAGCTACCTGTCTATTGTCCATCGGGCAAATCCTCCAGCAGTTTTGCATAAACTTCTTCCGTTACCGGTTTTTCCAAAGCACGTTCCAGGCGTTTTTCCTTAACAGCTTTTTTTATACATTCCCGGCTGCGGCAGACATAAGCTCCGCGCCCGGATTTTTTGCCTGTTAAATCAAGCGATATCTCACCTTCCGGAGAACGTACAATGCGCAGCAGTGATTTTTTGTCCTTCATTTCACCACAGCCGACACATTTGCGCTGCGGCACTTTTTTAATCTTCTGCTGTTTCATCAGCTTCACCCCCGGCGCTTTCAAAAGGCTCTTCCTTGCTCTGGGTTTCGCTCTTTATATCAATCTTCCAGCCGGTAAGCTTTGCTGCCAGGCGTGCATTCTGCCCTTCTTTGCCAATGGCAAGAGAAAGCTGGTAATCGGGCACAACTACACGGCAGATTTTTTCACTTTCCAGAATTTCCGTGCTTACAACCTTGGCAGGAGATAATGCGTTGGCAACATACTGAGCGGGGTCATCGCTGTATTTTACAATATCAATCTTTTCGCCGCGCAGCTCGTTTACGATAGCCTGTACGCGCATGCCCTTCTGTCCTACGCAGGCGCCTACCGGGTCGATGTTTTCGTCTTTAGTGTAAACTGCAATTTTGGAGCGCATGCCCGGTTCACGTGCAACAGATTTAATTTCCACCAAACCGTCATGAATTTCCGGTACTTCCAGTTCAAACAAACGTTTCAAAAGGCCGGGATGGGTTCTGGAAACCATAATCTGCGGGCCCTTGCTTGTTTTGCGTACCTCTAAAATATAGGTTTTCATTCTGTCATGGTATTCGTAAATTTCACCGGGAATCTGCTCGCCAACCGTTAAAACAGCTTCTGCTTTGCCCAAATCAATGTATACATTTCTGTTTTCCATACGCTGAATAACGCCGGTAACAATGTCGTTTTCACGGTTATAATATTTTTCAAACACCATGCCGCGCTCTGCTTCGCGGATACGCTGAACAACAACCTGTTTTGCGTTCTGTGCGGCAATGCGGCCAAAGTTTTTCGGCGTTACTTCGATTTCCACAATGTCATCAAGTTCATAGCGCGGGTCAATTTTACGTGCATCTTCCAGAGTAATTTCATTAGCACTGTCTTCAGCGGTTTCAACAACATGCTTTTGTGCATATACATGCAGCTCTCCGCTGGTTCTGTTTAAATCAACACGTACATTCTGATTGCTGCCAAAATTCTTTTTATAAGCGGTTACCAATGCTTCTTCAACAGCTTCAAACAAAATAGAAGGCTCAATACCTTTTTCCTTGCCTAATTCCTGCACAGCCATAATAAAATCTGCGTTCACTTTTCTTACTCCCCCTAAACCTTAAAAATCTATGTGCGGCCTGATCATGGCAATCATTTTTCTTTCAAATACAACCGGATTCTTGCTTTCGCGTCCTTTAAGAACAGGTTTGGCACTGATGGTATTTTCATCATGCGCTGTCAGAACTGCAACTATTTCTTTGTTCTTTTCCCAGGGCGCAAAAAATTTAATATCCACTTTTTTGCCGTAGAAACTTTCAAAATCCTTGTCTTTTTTAAGCGGACGGTCAATACCCGGTGAAGAAACTTCCAGATAATATTTATCCCTGATAGGGTCACGCGCGTCCAAAATTTCCGTCAGCTTTTCACTTACCATCTGGCAGTCATCAATCTCGATGCCGCCCGGTTTATCAATATAAATACGCAGATACCAATCTTTTTCACGCACATATTCAACATCAACCAGCGAAATATCTGTTCCCTGCAAAATTTCTTCGGCCATGCCGCTTACCAGTTTTTCAATCTCTGCACTCTGCATAATTCACCTCCGCTTTTTCTTAACCCTAATAAGAGGAAAGAGCGGGTAAAATACCCACTCTCTCAAAAGAAGTCATAATTTTTCTTAATATATTATACCATTATATGCCTTTAAAGACAAGTTATTTGTATCATTTTAAACATTAAAATTAACAAATCAGCCTTTTAAATATGCCAGAATTTCTTCGGCATTAGTATCGGGCTTTGCTTTCGGATAAACTTTTTCAACAACACCGTTTTCATCAATTACAAAAGTGCTGCGTACAACGCCCATGCTTACTTTGCCGTACATTTTCTTTTCCTGCCATACGCCGAAAGCCTCAATGGCTTTACGCTCCGGGTCGCTTAACAAAATAAAAGGCAGTTCCTGTTTGGCTGCAAAATTGCTGTGCGATTTTACGCTGTCTTTGCTGATGCCGATAACTTCCACACCAAGATTTTTATATTCGCCGTAATTGTTGCGGAAAGCGCAGGCCTGGCGAGTACAGCCCGGCGTAGAATCTTTCGGGTAAAAATATACAACTACTTTTTTGCCTGCAAAGTCGTGCAGCGATACCAAATTGCCGTCTTTATCTTCCAAAGTAAAATCAGGCGCTTTCATTCCTGCTTCGAGCATTCTTTATTCCTCCTCTAATCTGAATATATCTGAATTTAAAACATTTTATGCTTTCAAGCTTGCAATTGCTGCGGCAGTATCTTCCGCACCGTAAACGTAGCTGCCTGCAACCAGAATATTGGCACCGGCTTCGCGTACAATTTTGCTGGTTTCGGCATTAATGCCGCCGTCAACCTGTATATCGCAGGCCAGGCCTTTTTCGTCAATCATTTTACGCAGCGCTGCAATTTTGGGCACAACGCTTTCTATAAATTTCTGCCCGCCAAAGCCGGGGTTTACCGTCATTAAAAGCACCATATCGGCATCGCCTAAAACCTCCTGCACCATGCAGAGCGGTGTTGCAGGGTTAAGTGCCACACCGGCCTTTACACCCTTGCTTTTAATATATTGCAGACAGCGGTGCAAATGTTTGGTTGCTTCTGCATGAACAACAATCATATCCGCACCTGCTTTGGCAAAATCATCAATATATGTTTCCGGGTGTTCTACCATTAGGTGGCAGTCAAAAAACATATCCGTTACCTTACGGATTTTGGTTACAACGGGAGCGCCAAAAGTAAGGTTAGGCACAAAGTTGCCGTCCATAACGTCGATATGAACCCAATCTGCACCGGCTTTTTGGATTTTTTTAATTTCGTCCGCCAAAAAGGCAAAATCAGCAGATAAGATAGATGGTGCTATTTTAATCATCTTTTACCACTCTTTTCTTTCAGTAATTTTATTTCGTCTAAAATTGCAAGATAAGATTCATAACGGCTTGCGGCAATTTTACCTTCTTCTACCGCATTTTTCACGCCGCAGACCGGTTCATGCGTATGCGTGCACGGAACAAATTTGCAGCCGTGCTCAAAATTCTTAAATTCACGGAAATACTTATAAAGCTCGCGCGCGTCGATATTTTCAGCCAGCAAATTGCCAAAACCGGGTGTATCGGCAAGGTAGCCGCCGTTAAAAGGCAAAAGCTGGGCATAACGTGTTGTATGCCGCCCGCGCCCGATTTTTTCACTTACCTTGCCTGTCTGCAATGCTATGCCGGGCTGCAGGGCATTAAGCATGGATGATTTACCGACACCGGAAGGCCCGGCAAATGCGCTGATTTTGCCGTTTAAATATTCTTTCAGCGCTTCAAGCCCTGTTCCGCTAAAAGTTGACACAGCAAAAACAGTATAGCCTGCCTTACGGTAAACTCCGGCAATTTCTTCAAGCTGCGCTTCACTTACAAGGTCTGTTTTATTAAGGCATAAAACGGCTTCAATACCGGCTCGCTCGGCAAACGCCAGCATTTTATCTGCCAGCAAGTAGCTAAAATCCGGGTCTGCGCAGGCAAAAGCTATTACAATGCAGTCAAGGTTAGCCATTGCCGGCCGCTCCATAAAATTGCGGCGCGGCAAAATAGTTTTAATCATGCTTTCGCCGTCAGGATTTTTCTCAAACTCAACCATATCTCCCGTAACGGCAGAAAAACGTACCTGTTTCATTTTACCCTTTATTTTGCAGGTAACAATTTCTTTATCAGGCGTTTCCACATAATAATACCCGTTAAAATTTTTTATAATGCGGCCTGCTGTCAAAGCTGTTTCTCCTCTATAAGTTTATTGTCACAGTAGAATCTGGCCACGGCACTGCCGCTTACTTCAACTTTCTGGCGTATGCGCACGCCTTCACGCTTGGTGCCTTCGTAAACAACTTTTTCACCGTCATCGTCAACCACAACAATTTTTACTTTTTGTTTTTTCGCTCCGTCAGGCACTACAAATTCGGCGTATTTATTCTGAGATGCCGTACCTACGCCGTCAGAAACACGCAGCACAACATCAGTGCTGTTCAAAACTTTGCTGCCTTCTTTAGGCGTAATGCTCAAAACAGTACCGGCAACTTTTTTGCTGCCCACGCTTTGTGCGGTAATGTTTTTAAAACCGAGTTTTTCAAGTGCCGTCATGGCTTCGCCTGATGCTTTGCCAACTACGGAAGGAATGGTAACTTCTTTCGGTTTTTCGGAAATTACAAGATTTACTTTTTCGCCATGGCGTATTTTTTCGTTAGCTTTAGGGGTTTGTTCAATAACAAGCCCGCTGCCGTCTTCGCGGAAAACGGTTTCTACTTTGCCAAGCGCCAATTCTTTGCGTTCTATCATCTTGCGTGCGTCGGCAAGATTTTTACCTGCAAGGTTTGGCACTTCCACCATTTCAATGCCTTTGCTTACAGTTAAATAAACGGCGCTGCCTTCCTTGCGCATTTCATTCCCGGCAGGGTCCTGCTCAAGCACAAGCCCCGGTGTTACTTTGTCGTCGTAGGCTTCTTTCAGGGTTATGCTGAACCCTGCATTTTCCAGTATCTGCTGCGCTTCAACAACGGTTTTGCCGGTTACGTCCGGCACTTTTACAGTTTCACGGCTAAACACGTTGCCTATAAGCAGAAATACTGCCGATAAAACCACTACCACAGCCGCAAACATAATTTGCTGATGCCGTGTAAGCTGGGTTTCTTTCATTTTTTGCAGCCAGCTTTTTTTAGCTTTTGGTTTTGCAGGAGCGGCAGGAACCGTCATTACAATGGTTTCTTCCGGAACTTCCGTTTCATCCGTCACCAGTGCAGATTTTTCTTTAACTTCGTCAACAAAGCTGTCTGCTTCGGTGTAATCCTCCGCTTCGCCGTTTTTCTCCATTTTATTTTTAATGGAATTTAAGTCCTGGCGCATTTCTTCCGCGCTGGCATAACGCTTGGTTAAATCTTTGGCAAGCGCTTTATCTATCACATGCTGCAAACATACCGGCAGCCCTTCAACGTAAGTGCTGAGCGGCGGCGGCGTTTTTTCAACATGCATCATGGCTACGGCAACTGCCGTATTGCCGTCAAACGGCACATGGCCCGTAAGCATTTCGTAAAGCACAATACCCAAAGAATAAATATCGCTCTGGGCAGTTACAGGCTTTCCGTTTGCCTGCTCCGGAGATAAATAATGCACCGAGCCAATTACCGAATTGGTATACACCATCGTCATATTGCTTATCATTCTGGCAATGCCAAAATCAGCAATTTTCGGGTGCATGTTTTCCGTTATTAAAATATTGTGCGGCTTAATATCGCAGTGAATAATATTGCGCCTGTGCGCATGGCTTAATCCCGCTGCAATATCTTCGGCAATGCAAACAGCCTTATAAGACGAAAGCCTTCCTTTTTCTTCCAGCAGGTCTTTTAAGGTTTTGCCTTCCACATATTCCATAACTATAAAAGACTTGCCTTCTTCTTCGCATACATCAAAAATATTTATGATAGAAGGGCTGGAAAGACGTGCAGCCGACTGTGCCTCATGCTTAAACTGGTTAAGAAGCGTTTTGTCGTCATTGAACTGATCGCGCAGTATTTTTATGGCTACCTGCCTGTTAAGCAGCAAATCTTCAGCCAGATAAACTTCGGCCATTCCGCCTGAACCAATGTGACGCAGGATTTTATAACGTTGTTTTAAAATTGTTCCGTTGTTCATTTATATCTCCTCCGCACAAAAGTCTATCAAAATCACCGAAACATTATCGCGCCCGCCATTATTAAGCGCAAGTTCAATTAAAGCATCCGCCGCTTTTTCCGTATTTTCTTCCTTCAAAACGGCGGCAATTTCATCATCGGCAGCCATGTCCGAAAGGCCGTCACTGCACAAAAGCAGCCTGTCGCCCGGCTCTGTTTCAAAGCTGAAAACGTCTGAATCAAGCCCTTCATCCGCACCGACTGCCCTTAAAATTACATTGCGCTGAGGGTGGCGGCGCGCTTCATCAGTTGTTATATCGCCCTTGCTTAAAAGTTCAGCCACATAAGAATGGTCCTGAGTTATCTGCTTAAGCAGGCCATTGCGCCATAAATACAGGCGGCTGTCGCCAATATTTAAAGCATAGGCCTTTTTGTCTTCCGCCAGATACACGGCAACCAGAGTTGTACCCATGCCTTCGTAATCAGGCATTTTGCATACCAGGCTGCGCAGATGGCTGTTAGCTTTGGAAGCAGCTTCTTTTAAAGCCGTACACAGAGCTTCTCCGGTAAGCCCGGCAAAATTCTTTTTTTCTTCTTTTAAAACTTTAATTGTTTCCACGCTGGCAATTTCACCGCCGGCATAACCGCCCATGCCATCAGCGATGGCAAACAGTTCCGGTCCGTCCGTTAATAAGGCATCCTCATTAGCAGTACGCACAAGGCCGGTATTTGTTTTACTGACCGCTATCATACAGCGCCCCCTGAATAACTCACTTGTTATCGTTAAACTTCGCCCGCAGCTGTCCGCAGGCTGCATTAATATCTTTGCCCATCTCCTTGCGGATGGTGGCATTAATTTTATTTTTCTGTAAAATTCTTAAAAATCCTTCAATACGTTTTGCCGGAGGGCGTTCAAAACCTTTTTCCGGTACCGGATTAGCCGGAATTAAATTTACCGATGCGTGCTTAAATTTTAAATAATTACTCAAAAGCTGAGCATCCTCCGGGCTGTCATTTTTATCTTTTATTAAAATATATTCATAAGTTACCTGCCTGCCGCTTGCGCGCGCGTATTTTTCGGCGGCGGCAATAACGGAAGGAAACGGAAAGCCTTTATTAACAGGCATCAGCTGAGTGCGCACATCATCTTTTACGGCATGCAGCGAAACAGCAAGATTAATTGGTATATTTTCTTCTGCCAGCCGTTCAATGCCCGGTATAATTCCGCAGGTAGAAACCGTCATATTACGGTAACTCATAAAAGCCGCATCCTCACGGTGCAGGAATTTTAAAGCACCCGTAACCTCATCATAGTTAAGCATCGGCTCGCCGCTGCCCATTACTACAACGCGGCTTACCTGCTGCGGGGCTATCATGGCATTAAACAAATAAACCTGCATAATAATTTCCGCACTCGTTAAATTACGCACGCAGCCGTTTAAACCACTGGCGCAGAAAGCACAGGCCATCGCGCAGCCAACCTGGCTCGACACGCAAACGCTGTAACCGTAATCGTGGTGCATTAAAACAGTTTCCACGGAATTGCCGTCCTGCAATTCAAGCAGCAGCTTTTCCGTAAGCCCGTCCGACGACTTCCAGCGCGTTAAAATATTTATGTTGGCAGGCATAACCGTAAATTTTTCATTTAAAACGGCAATATCTGCCTTGGAGAGATTGTGCATCTCCTCAAATTTAAAAACACATTTTTTATAAAGCCACTGGTAAACCTGCGAAGCACGGAATTTTTTCAAACCTGCTGCCACAAACTCCTGCTGCAATTCTTCCGGCGTTAAGCCAAAAATTTCTTTTTTCATAATCACAGCTCCTTGCGGCGCATTACGCAGATATAAAAGCCATCAACATTATCACGCTGCGGCAGAAGCTGCAGCTCATTAATTGTTTCGCCGGTCAGCGGATGCCTGAATCCCGCATATTCAAATTCCGTATTGGCCTTTAAAAACTCGCTGACAAGCAGGTTATTTTCTGCCTGCTCCAAAGTACAGGTGCTGTAAACAAGCCTTCCGCCCGGTTTTACATAACGTGCTGCATTTTGCAGAATGGCTTTTTGCAGCGGCGGGAATACTTTCAAATCTTTTTTATTTTTACGCCAGCGAGCTTCTGCCCTGCGCCTTAATACGCCAAAACCGCTGCAAGGCGCATCCACAAGGACACAATCCGCACTGTCTGCCCATTCCGGTTTAAATACAGAAGCATCCATCAGTACGGGTTCTATAATATCTATGCCAAGCCTTACGGCATTTTCTTTAATCAGCTCCATTTTATGCGGATGAATGTCGCAGGCATAAATTCTGCCCTTATTTTGCATAAGCTGGGCAAGATGAGTTGTTTTCCCACCCGGCGCAGCGCACAAATCAAGCACAGTCATCCCCTGCTGCGGGCATACTGCATGCGCAACAAGCATGGAGCTTTCATCCTGCATATAAAAAGCATCAGGTGCTTTTTCCATTAAAGCATTAAGCCCTGCGGTTTTTGTGCAAATTATGCCTTCCCCGCACCATTTGGAAGGAACAGCTTCAAACCCTGCTGCCTGCAAAACTTCCAAAAGATTGCTGCGCGTTGTTTTTAGCGTATTGGTGCGCAGGCTTAAAGCAGGCGGCAAATTATTGTAATCCAGCAATTTTTCTGTTTCTTCTTCTCCAAACTGCTTTAACCAGTGCTTAACAAGCCACAGCGGATGCAGTTTTGTTAAGGCAAGGTTTAAAGCTGCATCGGCAGATTTATCAGGAAACAGCAATGTTCCCGCTTCCCTGCCGCGCACGGCAGAACGCAGAATGCCATTTACAAATTTTGCCGCACCGGCATGGCTTGCGGCTTTGGCAAGTTCCGTACTTTCATTGCATGCTGCCGAAGCCGGAACTTTATCAAGATAAAAAATCTGATAGAGCCCCATGCGCAAAATATTTAAAATTACCTTGTCAATTTTTGCCAGAGGCCTTGCCGATAACTGCGACAAAAGCCAATCCAAAGTACCTTTTGCTTTTATGGTACCATAGACCAGCTCCGTAATGAACCTGCGGTCCCTGTCATCCGTTTTTTTAATGCGCAGGGTTTTGTTAAGGGCAATATTGGCATAAGCGCCGCCATCAATAACAGCACAAATTACTTCAAGCGCAATCTGCCTTGCAGTATCTTTTTTTATTTTTTTATTTGCCTGTCTTTTTTCTGTCATCTGCTTCCTCTGTATCTAAAAAGTCTAAAATAGCTGCTTCTACTTTCTTAATATCAACCCGTGTATTAAAACATGGGCCAAACGGCCTTTCGTTTAAAACGCCTATAACCGGCAGCGGAAAAACATCCTGTATGCCGCTGGTTAAATCACGCTCGCAGGCAACGGCAATTATTGCTTTCGGGCGTATTTCTTTTACCATCTGCCTCGCCAAAGTGCCGCCTGTTGCCACGCCCATGTGAATTCCGTATTTATGTGCCAGCCCAAGCATTCCGCCGACACAGCAGCGTCCGCACTGACGGCAGTTTTCGATATTGCGCGTAATTTTATGGGCGCAGGTATCAAGCTGAATGCAGTGCGGCGTTAAAATCATAATTCTTGATGCCGGCACTTTTATTTTATGCTGGCGTACCAGATGATTGCTTACCTCAATAAAAGACTGTTCTATTCTCTGGCGCGGTATGTTAAAAATGCGCCCCAGCCCAACAGCAAAGGGAAACAGCATATTAACAGCCTTCCATGCCCAAAAATAAAATGTTTTGATGATTGGAAAGCCTAAAATTGCAAGCACAATGGCGCTGACAGCTGCCAAAAGAGCTATTGCAACTACAATGCCAACGCTGCCAAAAAGCACCGGCAGTGTGGAACTGATTTGTGCAAGCCCCGGCAAGGCCACGCGCCAGCATAAATAAATAAAAACCGCTCCCAAAAAAGCACTGGCCAATGTCAGCGAAACAAATATGCGTTTTTTCGGTTTCAAAACACTTTCCATTGCTTTACTTACCTCAACCTAAAATATCACCTTTATTAATGCCGCGGCCATTGCAGAATACCGCAGCAGGCATACGTTTTTTCGATTCCGGCTGTACTTCCGTAACAAGAAGAACGCCGCTGCCGCAGGCAACTTTAAACCCGTTCTTTAAAACTTCGGTAACTTCACCTGCTTTGGTGTTGCTGCCACTGGCAACTTCCGCACGCCATATTTTAAGTTTTTTGCCGCCGGGCAAATTCGTAAACGCACCCGGTGCAGGGTTAAAGGCACGTATTTTATTATGAATCTCCGCCGCAGGCAGGTTCCAGTCAATGGCTTCCATATCACGCGTAAGCAAATGTGCGTAAGTTGCTTCAGCATCATTTTGCTTAACGGGCGTAATTTCCCCGCGTTTTATTTTTTCAACTGTTTCAAGCAGCAGTTTGCCGCCAATTTCCTTTAAACTGTCATGCAGTTCGCCCATGGTCATTTCCGGCGTAATTTCAACTTCCGCTTTTGCAAGCATATCGCCGGTATCCATGCCGATATCCATCTGCATAATTGTTACGCCGCTTTTGGTTTCGCCGTTTAAAATTACATAATGTATCGGCGCAGCCCCGCGGTATTTAGGCAAAAGCGAAGCATGCACGTTTATGCAGCCGTACTTCGGCATTTCCAGGATTTCTTTCGGCAAAAACTGGCCAAAGGCAGCTACTACAATTAAATCAGGCGCAAGGCCGCGTAAAAGTTCAATAACTTCCGGCGTTTTTACGCGCTGAGGCTGGTAAACTTCATAACCACGTTCAAGCGCATATTCTTTTACCGGCGTCATAAGCATCTTCTGCCCGCGTCCTTTGGGCCTGTCAGGCTGTGTAAATACACCAACTATTTCATCTGTGCCCTGCTCTGCCAGTGCCTTTAAACTGGCAACGGCAAAATCAGGGGTTCCCATAAATACTATACGCATCATTACTGCTCCCCGTCAAAATCCTTCGGCATCAGCACTTTAGCCTTGTCTATAAACAGCACTCCGTCCAAATGGTCAAGTTCGTGCTGAATGCAAACTGCCAGAAGCCCGTCTGCCTTAATAAGCATTTTACGCCCTTTGCGGTCATAATATTCGCAATGCACAATTTCCGCGCGTTCCACTTCGCCTTCGTAATCCGGTACGGAAAGGCAGCCTTCCGGCCCAACGGCAGAACCTTCACGGTAAGTAATAACAGGGTTGATAAGCTCAATCAGCCCTTCGCCAACGTCAATAACAACAATGCGTTTCAAAACGCCAATCTGCGGCGCCGCAAGCCCGACACCGTTAGCGGCATACATGGTTTCTGCCATATCGTCCAAAAGACGCAGAGTTTTTTTATCCATGCGTTCAACTTCCTGTGCTTTCTGGCGCAGCACAGGGTCTCCGGCAACAAGTATTTTTAATTTACTCACAGTATCCTCCTAAAATTCGCTCTCATAATAATTATTATATCACAAAAAATGTTATACGGGCAATTTTACAGCACATTAAACGGGTCAACGTCAAAATAAACATTTTTCATGTCACGGTACGGCGACTGCCATAACGCTGTTTTAAATATATTTATCTGTGTGCTTTTTACCAGCACGTTAACACGGTATAAATCGCGCACCTTGCCAATAATACCGGCAAACGGGCCGAATACTTCCGCATCGGTATTTTTTGCCTGCCGCTCCAGAAAATCAGCTATTTCCTTAGCCGTCCCGTTAGCGCGTTCTTCGTTTTTATCCCATACGGTTATTTTTAAAAACGCCGCATAAGGCGGATAATTAAGCTCCTTACGCCGAAGCAGTTCTTCTTTTGCAAAGGTATCGTAGTCCTGCGCCGCTGCAAGATGGACGGTCCGGTTATCCGCATCATACACCTGCAAAATTACATGCCCCGGTTTATCGCCGCGCCCCGCACGCCCCGCAGCCTGTGTAAACAGCGAAAACGCTCTTTCGTAAGCACGGAAATCCGGCATGTTCAGCATGGAATCAGCCGAAAGCACGCCGACAAGCGTAACATTTGGTATGTCGTGCCCTTTGGCAACCATCTGCGTACCAATCAGTACATTATACCTGCCGCTTGAAAAAGCGTTTAAAATTTCTTCATGTGCAAATTTGCGCAGCGTAGAATCCTGGTCCATGCGCAAAACTTTTACTTCCGGCAAAGCAGCAATCTGCGCTTCTGCTTTTTGCGTGCCGGTGCCGAAAAACTTTATGCGCCTGCTGTGGCATTTAGGGCATTCTTCCGGCACGGGCATGGTGTTGCCGCAGTAATGGCAGCGCATGGCTTTTCCTTCTTCATGGTAAACCAAAGCCACGGCGCAGTGCGGGCACATAATGGTTTCACCGCAGTCACGGCACATAACAAAAGTTGAATAACCGCGGCGGTTTAAAAGCACAATTGCCTGCTCACCTGCCGCAGCAGTACGCACAAGCTCCTGCTGCAAAGCGCGTGACAGCACCGAAAAATTTCTTTCCTGCAATTCTTTACGCATATCAACAATTTGTACTTTTGGCAGCGGCTGACCGTTTGGGCGTCCCGTTAAACGCAGATGCTTAAACCGCTTCATTATGGCGTCATAATAACTCTCTATCGACGGCGTTGCGCTGCCTAAAACTACCGGTATATTAAAATATTTTGCCCTTTGCAGTGCTACTTCACGAGCATGATAGCATGGCCTTTCTTCCTGTTTGTAGCTCTGGTCATGTTCTTCGTCAATAATAACAAGGCCTAAATTTGTAAAAGGCGCAAAAACAGCCGAACGCACGCCAATTAAAATCTGCGCTTCGTTATTGCGTATTTTATAAAAAACGTCTGCCCTTTCGCTTGCCGATAGTTTACTGTGCACAACGGCAATGCAGCCCTTAAACCAGCTTTGAAAACGCTTTACTATCTGCGCCGTAAGGGCAATTTCCGGCACAAGTACCAGCACCTGGCGTCCTTTTGCAAGCGCTTTTGCCGTTAAATTAAGGTATACTTCCGTTTTGCCGCTGCCGGTTACGCCCTGCAATAAAAAAGTTTCCTGCCGTTTTTCTGTAATTGCTTTGCTTACGGCTTCAACAGCCTGTGCCTGTTCTTCCGTTAAATCAAAACTTTGTTTTAAAGTGTTATTGCCGGCATAACTGTTGCGTAAAACACGCTGTTCACTGCGGCTGCACCAGCCCTTTTGCAGCAGGGTACGCAAAACAGCAGCACTTACACCTGCTGCTTCCAACTCCTTTGCGCTCAGTTCACGCTCTGCCTGCGCCAAAATTTGCAGCGCCGCCATCTGCGCCTTAGCACGGTTGCTGCCTTCAGCCAGCGCCGCCATGCCGCTTTCCGTTATGGCATAACAATACTGCATTTTTTCTTTCAGGCGGTTTTCCAGTTCATAATATAAAAGCCTGCCGTTTTCATCAAAAACAGCATGGCGTTTTATACTGCTTTTGCCGGGAATAAAAAGACGCATTGCTTCTGCCAGCGGGCACATATAATATTCTGCAAGCCAGCGGGCTGCTTCCAGCATTTCACCGTCAAACCACGGCTCAGTGCCTATAACAGCCTGAACCTCTTTATATTTTTCAGGCTCCGGCAAATCGCTGCCTGCTTCGCCAACAACAAATCCTTCCGTTGTCTGCCGCGCAAAAGGCACAATTACGCGCCACCCTGCGCCTATATAGCCAAACTGCGGCGGCAAAGCGTAGGTAAACTGCTTAAACAAATTTTTAACAGGTAAATTTATTGCTACGTTAACGTATCTCATACAAAACTCCAACTAAAACTTTACCTATTTATTTTACCATATCCTGACAAATACTTTAATAAAAAAACTGCACCTCCTAAAGTCTAACTTTTGAGGTGCAGTTCAACGCAGTTTAAAATTTTAAATTTTACAGTCCGGCCTGTTTTCTTAAAGTTTCTGCCTTATCGGTATGTTCCCACGGCAGGTCTACATCAGTACGGCCAAAATGCCCGTAAGCAGCGGTCTGCTTGTAAATCGGGCGCAGCAAATCCAACGTTTTAATAATGCCGGATGGGCTGAGAGAGAAGTTCTTTTTAATAAGTTCGGCAATTTTGTCGTCATCGATTTTGCCGGTGCCGAAAGTGTCTACCAAAACGGAAACAGGCTGTGCAACGCCAATGGCATAAGCAAGCTGAATTTCGCATTTATCGGCAAGGCCTGCGGCAACAACGTTTTTAGCTACATAACGTGCTGCGTAAGCCGCACTGCGGTCTACTTTCGTGGGGTCTTTACCGGAGAAAGCACCGCCGCCGTGACGGGCCATGCCGCCGTAAGTATCAACTATAATTTTACGTCCGGTAAGGCCGCTGTCGCCCTGTGGGCCGCCAATAACGAAACGGCCGGTCGGGTTGATGTAATATTTGGTTTCGTCATCAAGCATTTCTGCCGGTACAACCGGTTTTACAACAAATTCCATAATATCGCGGCGGATTTGTTCCAGAGCAATTTCCGGAGCATGCTGCGTGGAAATAACAATCGTATCAATGCGTACAGGTTTGCCGTCGTCATATTCAACGGTAACCTGGGTTTTTCCGTCCGGGCGCAGGTAAGGCAGAACGCCGGTTTTGCGCACTTCTGCAAGGCGGCGGGAAAGTTTATGTGCCAAAGAAACAGGCAGCGGCATATATTCCGGGGTTTCGTTAGTAGCATAACCGAACATCATGCCCTGGTCACCGGCGCCTACTTCGTTCTCATCGGCCTTGCCTTCTTTTGCTTCCAGCGATTTATCAACGCCAAGCGCAATATCAGGGGACTGTTCGTCAATAGAAATCAACACGCCGCAGGTATTGCCGTCAAAGCCATATTTAGCGCGGTCATAACCGATATTGATAACGGTTTCGCGCGCGATTTTAGGAATATCAACATAGCAGCTCGTAGAAATTTCGCCGACAACATGAATCTGCCCGGTTGCAACTACGGTTTCGCAGGCAACACGGCCATGCGGGTCCTCTGCCAGAATAGCATCAAGCACAGCATCAGAAATCTGATCGGCAATTTTATCAGGATGCCCTTCCGTAACAGATTCGGAAGTAAATAATTTTCTCATTCTGTTCCTCCTTATGTAAATAAAAAAGCGCCCTCTGTGAGAGCGCCGCTGATTGTACCGACATTCTCATCTCTCGATTAACTCGCAGGACTTAGCACCGTTTGCATTAATGCAATGGTTGCTGCGGTTTCATTGGGCCAATCCCTCCACCAGCTCTTGATGAGTAATATTAAGTTACTATGATATTATATCCAATTTATGTAAAAAAGGCAACAATTATTTCCTTAAGCGCAGAACGGTGTTCAAAAGTTCTTCCGCAACATCGTACTTGCTCATCTGCGGCAGTTCTTTAATGCTGCCGTCCGGGAAAATCAGTTTTACAATATTGGTTTCGCTGCCAAAGCCTGCTCCCTGCATTGTTACATCGTTGGCAACAATCATATCAAGGTTTTTCTTGGTAACTTTTTCTTTGGCATTATCAATAAGGTTCTGGGTTTCTGCTGCAAAACCAACAAGGAACTGCCCTTTTTTGCGTTCACCCAGCGTTTTTAAAATATCCGGGTTTTTATCCATTACAACCGTTAAAGCATCATCGGTTTTCTTTTTAATTTTCTGCGCTGCCACATCATGCGGGCGGTAATCGGCAACGGCCGCCGCCTTGATAACGATATCACAGCCGTCGTAAACGGCAAGGCACGCATCCATCATCTGCTGCGTTGTTTCTACATTTACAACTTTAATGTTCGGCGGCGGTGTAAGCGCGCTTGGCCCTGTAACAAGGGTTACTTCTGCTCCGCGTTCTGCCGCTGCCTGTGCAATTGAATAACCCATTTTGCCGCTGCTGCGGTTGCCTACATAACGCACCGGGTCAATGGGTTCACGCGTACCGGCAGCAGTTACCAAAACTTTAAGTCCGCGCATATCGCCTTCCGTTTTTGCAAAAAAGTCCTTTACAAAATTAACTATATCCGCAGGTTCAGGCAAACGCCCTGCACCAACGGCACCGCAGGCCAGTACGCCGCTTGCCGGAGGCATCACCACAATGCCGCGGTTTTTAATTTTAGCAATATTTTCCTGCGTGGTAGGGTTTTCATACATATGCGTATTCATGGCAGGGCACACAATAACCGGTGAATGTGCCGCGAGCAGCGTTGTCGAAAGCAAATCATCGGCAATGCCGTATGCCATTTTGGCAATGATGTTGGCCGTTGCCGGCACAACCATAAACAGGTCGGCCCAATCGGCAAGGGCAATATGTTCAACGTTAAATTCCTGATTGGCATTCCACATGGAAACAGCAACTTTATTGCCGCTGATTTCCTTAAAAGTCAGCGGAGTTACAAACTGCTGGGCATGTTCTGTCATAACGACACGCACTTCTGCACCCTGTTTGCGCAGTTTGCTCACCAGGTCAACGGCTTTATAAACGGCAATGCCGCCTGTTACACCTAAAACAATTTTCTTACCCTTCAACAAGGCCGGCGCCTCCCTTATTTACCCTGATTGCGCTCATAAGTAATGGTATCGTTTGCAATTTCCTTCAAGGCAATGCTTACTTCCTTTTCCGGAAGGTTCTGCCCGGGCACAGTCAGTTCGCGTGCGCGTTTGGCAGCCAGCATAGCCAGAGTATATTTGCTGTCAACTTTTTCTGTTAAATAATCGATGGAAGGATCTACCATAGACATTAAAATCACTCCTCTTTTCTGCAATGGCAAATTTCGTCAATAATAAAATATGTACGGGCGGCGCGGTAACGTTCTGCTTCCATAACGGTCAGAACCTTCTGAGTGGCCCTTTCGGCAATGTCATTAACTATAATATAGTCATATTCGCTGGCATAAGCAAGTTCGCCCGTGGCGGATGCAAGGCGTTTTTTGATAACTTCTTCGCTGTCTGTGCCGCGTTTGTAAATACGCGAAGAAAGCTCATCCAGAGAAGGCGGAACAATAAACACAAACACACCGTCCGGGAAACGCTTTTTAATCTGCAAAGCGCCCTGAATATCAATTTCCAAAATTACATCTTTGCCCTGATTAAGCAAATCCATAACATAATCGCGCGGCGTGCCGTAATAGTTGCCGTATACTTCGGCATACTCCAGAAGGCCGCCCTCGGCAATCATGGTTTTAACTTCTTCAACAGTTTTAAAAAAATAACTTACGCCGTCAACTTCGCCCTCGCGCGGAGCGCGGGTAGTTACAGATACCGAATAGCCAATATCCGGCAGCTTTTCACGCAGCATCTGGCAGATTGTACCTTTACCGGCGCCGGACGGACCCGACAAAACCAGCAGCAATCCTTTTGGTTTCAAAATAAGCCCTCCCCTGCTCAGCCGTTATTCTTCATCTTCATCATCGCTCTGTACAAGCCTATTGGCAACTGTTTCCGGCTGTACGGCCGACAAAATAATGTGGCCGCTGTCAGTAACAATTACCGCACGGGTTCTGCGCCCGTAAGTTGCGTCAATAAGCGTGCCGTTATCGCGCGCTTCCTGAATAATTCTTTTTATCGGCGCAGATTCCGGGCTGATAATAGAAATAATCCTGTTGGCAGCAACTATATTGCCAAAGCCTATGTTAATAAGCTTAATATCCATAAAGCAGCCTCCTTTTATTCGATATTCTGTATCTGTTCCCTGATTTTTTCAATTTCTGCCTTAATGTCTACCACCAGCTGGGCAATGGTGTAATCATTGGCCTTGGAAGCAATGGTATTGGCTTCGCGGTTAAATTCCTGCACCAGAAAATCAAGTTTTCTTCCCACCGGCTGATTAAGGTTAATAATTTCGCGGAATTGTTTGATATGGCTTTTCAGCCTTACAATTTCTTCCGTAATGCTTGTACGGTCGGCAAAAATGGCAACTTCCTGCAACAAGCGTTCCGGCTCTACAGTCTGGTTATATTTTTCAAGCAGGTCGTTAATGCGTTCGCTCAAACGTTCCTGGTATTCTTCCACAACCTGCGGCGAACGCGCTTCTATCTGCAAAAGTTTTTCTTCAATCAGCGCGGCGCGCTTGATAAAATCGCCGTAAATATTGCCGCCTTCCGTTTCGCGCATGGCAACAAGGTTGTTAACAGCCTGCTGCAAAGCCTGTTCAAGCTGCGGCCAGATGGTTTCAACGTCAAAAAAGCCTTCTTTAACGCTGATAACGTCCGGGCAGCGCGCAAGGTACAATACTTCTGCCTGCTCGGCCAGCTTGCAGCCGCCGATACCGGCAGCTTCGGCAACTTCCTGCAAAGCGTTATGGTACGCCGCCGCCAAAGGCCTGTCTACTTTAACGGTGCAGAGCCCGTCATTTACATAATCTGCTGTGATAAATACATCTATGCGCCCACGGTTAATACTGCGCAAAATAGTTTTGCGTATCCTGTCCTCCAGGGGATTTAAAAAGCGCGGCAAACGGATAGCCACTTCATTGTAACGGTGATTTACCGTTTTCATTTCTACCGTTGCCGAAAACTTTTCATCCTCATATTCGCCGCGGCCAAAACCAGTCATACTTTTAAGCAAAATAAAACCTCCCGCCGCATTTCTAAATTAGTAAAATTGTTGTATACTTATTCTTGAAATAATATTATACCCTATTATGACTTCATAAGCAAACGAAAAACGCAAATTTTTAAAGAAAAAAGGAGAATTTCCATGAATTTGGAAGGTATTACAATAAATATTCTCACAAGCCGGCTGCAGGAAAAGCTGCTCGGCGGCAAAATATATAAAGTTTTTATGCCTAACAAAAGCAGCCTTCTGCTGCTTGTTAAAACCGAAAATGCCGTTATACCTTTAGCTGCCGATTTTTCCGGTGCTTCGCCCTACTTATATATGCCGGATAAAACGCCGGAACGCCCTGAAACCCCGCCTGCTTTCTGCATGCTTCTGCGCAAGCATCTGGAAGAAGGGCGCATTACCAAAATAACGCAAAGCGGCCTGGACCGCGTTATTACAATGGAAATAAGCAGCATAGGCAGCGCAAGGCAAATTATCAGCAAACAGCTTATTTTTGAACTAACAGGCAAAAACGCCAATATTATTTTTGTGAGCGAAGGCGTAATTTTAGACAGCCTGAAACACATCGGCAAAGCGTTAAGCAGTTACCGTCAGATTCTGCCGGGGCTTGCCTACATTGCCCCGCCGCCGCAGTACGGGCTTGATATTTTAACATCCGCCCCGGTGGATATTGCCGCAGCGGCACAAAACCTGCCACTGCCGCCGCAAAAAGCACTTATTGCAGCTACAACCGGCATTGGGCAGTATACTGCAGGCCAGCTTTTAAAATTTGCCGGCATAACTGCCGAAGGCGGTATTACAAACGAAAATACTGCCGCACTGGCAGATGCCATTGGCATTTTGCAAAAAAATATTAACGCTGCCAAAGCCGGTACTGCACCTGTATATGCTATTATTACCCGCACCAATACCGTTAAAACAATTCTTCCGTTTAAACCTTTGCAGCTTACAGGCGGCGAAACCGTAAAAGAATTTGCCTCGCTTAACAGCGCCGTTGCTTTTGCGCAAAGCCTTACGCCCGTTCTTTTGCCGGAACAGGAGGTTTTAAACAAAACAGTAAATGCGGAAACCGAAAAGCTGCAGAAGAAAATACTGCTTTTAAAGGAAGAACTTGCCGCAGCGGAAGATGCCGAACAGCAGCGCACTATTGCCGATACCTTAATGGCAAATTTGTACCGCATTGCCAAAGGCAGCAGTGAATGTACGCTGGAAAATATTTATGACGGCACGCCGCTGACCATAAAACTTGCGCCCGATTTAACCGCCAACGAAAACGCACAAAAATATTATAAACGCTATAATAAATTAAAACGTGCGCAGGCAGAAATTAAAGAGCAGCTGAAACTTACGGAAGAAGCAGTTGAATATCTGGGAAGCATCGACATTGCCCTTAAACTTGTACAGACAAGGGCCGAAGTTGCTGAAATTAAGGCAGAACTTGCTGCCGCAGGTTTTATAACCGTAAAAAATACCAAAAATAAAATGCCGCAGGCAAAATCAACACCAACAATTATTAAACTTTCGGAAGATACGGCTTTATATATCGGCAAAAACAACAAACAAAACGATTACGTTACTTTTTCAATCGGCAGCGGCAATGATTTATGGTTCCATACAAAAAACATTCCCGGTTCACACGTTATTTTAAAAACAACTCTGCCGCAGGCAGATGAAAAAGACATTCAAACTGCGGCAACGATGGCAGGATATTTCAGCAAAGCCCGTGGCGGCAGTAAAATACCCGTAGACTGTACCCTGCGAAAATTTGTAAAAAAACCGAGCGGTGCCAAGCCCGGCTTTGTTATTTACACTAACCAGACAACGTATTATATAACGCCAGAAGAAGAAGCAATAAACAAATTAATAAATTAAACAAAAACTGCACCAAAAGCTATGATATGCTCAATAACTTTAACGGTGCAGTTTTTTACTGCAATAAATATTTATTTAACAAGTCAATATCAAAAGCATATTCTTGTGCTGTCTGTTTTGTTATCGCTCCTGTTTTTGCCAAATATGCCAGTGCGTAATCCATGCACTGCATTCCCTGCTGCCTGCCGTTTTGCATGTAGCTTGCAAGCTGATATGCCTTTCCGTCACGCAAAAGGCTGCGCACGGCCTGCGTAAAGGTTAAAACTTCAAAAGCTGCCGTTCTTCCGCCATGGCAGCCCGGAACAAGCTGCTGTGCTATAACAGCCTGTAAATTTTCAGCAAGCTGCGCACGCATTTGCTGCTGTTTTTCCGGCGCAAAAAAATCAAGCATCCGCGATACTGCCAAAACAGCACTGCGCGTATGCAGCGTTGCAAGCACCAAATGCCCTGTTTCGGCAGCAGAAACTGCACCGGCAGCCGTTTCTGCATCACGCAGCTCTCCAATCATAATAACGTCAGGGTCCTGGCGCAGTGCCGCATGCAGGCCAAGTGCAAAACTGCCGGTATCACTGCCAACCTGCCGCTGGCTGATAATGCTTTTATCTTCCGTAAACCTGTATTCCGGAGGGTCTTCCAAAGTAACAATATGCGCACTTTTATTACGGTTAATAAAATCAACCATAGCCGCCAGGGTTGTGCTTTTGCCGCTTCCGGCCGGGCCAGTTACCAAAATAAGCCCGCTGCGCTGCATGGCAAGCTTCTCTAAAACTGGCGGAGCGTTCAAGTCTGATAACGCTGGTACTGTACTTTTTATTATTCTTACGGCAAGTGCCGGAAAGCCATTCTGTAAATATCCGTGCACCCTAAAGCTTCCTGCGCAGTTAATACCGCAGCAAAAATCCGCCTCTGTTTCGTTAACGGAACAAGTTCCGTACTGTTCAATAAAAGATGTAATTGCAGTTTCGCTTACAGCAGATAAATTCTGCCTGTTTAAAACGCCGTTAATTCTGAATACCGGCACTCCGCCTGCTTTTATATGCACGTCCGAAGCGTTTTGGCGCACGGCTTCCTTTAAAATATGTTCCAGCATTTTTACTCCTTAATGCACGGCCTGCAAAACTTCTGCTAAAGAAGTGTGCCCTTTTAAAACTTTTTGCACTCCGTCGCTGCGCATACTTACCGCGCCAAATTTTTGTGCTTCCGCAAAAAGCGTTTCTTCCTGCGCCTTGCCCAAAATAAATTTTTTCAGTTCCGGCACAACAGGCATTACCTCCTGCAAAGCCATGCGCCCTAAATAACCAGTTCCACGGCATTTTTCACAGCCGCTTCCCTTATAAAGCGTTAAACCATCACCGCCGTTAATGTTTAAATAAGCCTTTTCTTCCGCGTTTGCGGCATAAGCAGTTTTGCAGTGCGGGCAAATGCGCCGCACTAACCTTTGCGCAACAACTCCGCGCAGGGCAGATGCAACCAAAAACGGCTCTATACCCATATCGACAAGCCGCACCGCCGCTCCTGCGGCATTATTGGTATGCAGCGTGCTGAACACCAAATGCCCGGTAAGAGCTGCACGTATGGCAGTTGCTGCCGTATCAAGGCTGCGTATTTCCCCAAGCATAATAATATCCGGGTCCTGCCGCAAAATGCTGCGCAGCCCGCTTGCAAAAGTCAGCCCGGCCTTTTCGTTTACCGCAACCTGGCTTATGCCGTTAATACGGTATTCCACTGGGTCTTCTATGGTTACAATATTGCGTTCGCTGCTGTTAAGCTCTGCCAGAGTGGCATAAAGCGTTGTGGTTTTGCCGCTGCCGGTTGGCCCCGTTAACAGCACAATGCCGCTGCCATAATTATAAAGCCGGCGGTAAAGCGATAAATTTTCCGGCGTAAAATTAAGTTCATCCAAATTCAGTGCAAACTTTTCCCTGTCTAAAATACGTATAACAATTTTCTCTCCTAAAATAGTCGGCAGCGAAGATATGCGCAAATCAATATTGCGTCCGTCAAGTTCCAGCTTAATGCTGCCATCCTGCGGCAGGCGTTTTTCGGAAATATCCATGCCAGCCAGCACCTTTACGCGCGAAACAACCGCCTGCATAAGCGTTTTATTCATTTCGGCTTCTTTGTAAAGAACGCCGTCGATACGCATACGCACACATGCGTTGTTTTCTCCCGGTTCTATATGTATATCGCTCGCGCCGGATGCAGCGGCTTTGGCAATAAGGCTATCAGCCGCCTTTACGGCATCAGCGTTTTCATCTTTTTTAAACAATGTCCGTTCGGTTTGTATTATCAACTTTTTCTCTCCATTACAAAAATTTGCAGCTTTATTATTATAACCAGCAAAAATAATATCTTCAAGTAAATTTTTATGGTATAATATTGAACCGAAATTGCGGATACCGGAGGTTTATTGGAGGAACAGCTTCTGGAACACATTAAATTACAACGCCCGCCGCTTGTTTTATGCTTAACGGCAGGCACAATGCTTATTTTAAGCGCTTTGCAGTTTACGCTTGCAGGCAGTGCGCAAAAACATACGCCGGTAAGCAGCCATGCAGTTTATACCCCCATTCAACTGCCGCCGGCTGCTAAAAGCATTAAACCGCAGCGCAATCCCTTTCTGGCCCCGGCCGCGCCGGATATTAAACGCAAACCCGCCGCATTAACCCCCGTTTTAAAAGGAACAGTGCAAAACGGCAGCACCACCATGGCAATTATGGAATTTGCAGGGCAAAGCAATTACTATCAGCCGGGCAGCAAAATTAACGGCTTTACAGTACGCAGCATCACCCCAAACAGCGTACTGCTCGAAAAAGGTTCCCAAACGCTTATGTTAAAAGCCGGAGGAGCAGCCCATGACTAAAGTTTTTACTGCTCTTTTAACTGCTTTGTTACTTGCGGCTTCGCCTTTGGTTTATGCAAACGGCATTACGCTGAATGTGCGCGACGGCCAGGTACGCGATGTACTCGCTTCTGTTGCAGCACTTTCCGGCAAAAGCATTGTTGCCGACAGTTCCGTACAGGGCACGGTTACGCTTAACCTTAAAGACGTGCCTTTTGACACCGCACTGCGTATAATTACTGCTGCCAAAGGTTTAAGTTACCGCCTTACCGGCGATGTTATACTCGTCGGTTCTGCCGCAGGCATGGAAAAATTTAACGATACGGCCAGTATTATTAAACTTAACTATGCCAAAGCGGAAGAACTTAAAACTGCACTGGCACCGCTTATTGGCACCAACAGCAAAATAAGCACCGATACTGTTACCAACAGCATTATTTTTACCGGCACCCCCACCGACGAAATGCGCCTGCGCACCGCAGTGGCCGCACTTGATACTGCCACGCAGCAGGTAACGCTTGAAGCCAAAATAATTGCGGTAAACCGCGAAGACAGCGAGAACCTCGGCATCAGCTGGAACTGGGATAAAATACCGCAAAACAGCAATTACTACGGCAATGATGACGATAATGATGATTCTGATAACGAAAATTTTGGCGGCGTAGTACATTTTGGCGCTAATTATGAATTCCGTTTTAACGCTGCTTTAAACGCCCTTTTTGCCAAAGGCAAAGCCAAAATTTTGGCAACACCGCGCATAATAACCATACCCGGGCGTGAAGCAAGCATATTTATAGGCGATCACATTCCTGTTACAACGGAAAAAATTGAAAACTCAGTTACAACCAACACTACCGATTACGTTGACGCCGGTATTAAACTGCAATACACGCCGATAGTAAGCAGCGACGGTATGATAACTTCGGTTGTACATACGGAAGTCAGTACCCCCACGCTTATTTCCGAACTTAAAAACTACAAAATAACCAGCCGAAGTGCCACCACTACCGTAAGGATGCGCGATGATGAAACTCTTGTAATAGGCGGTTTAATTAATGAAGAAGAACAAAAACGTCTGCAAAAAGTACCGTTTTTATCAAACATTCCGCTTTTAGGTGAACTGTTTAAAAACCGCACCACCAGCAAAACAAAAACCGAAGTTATTATGATTTTAACGCCGCATTTAACAAACCCCGGCGAATCACCGGCAATTTACGATAGCAAATTGCTGGAAAGCGGCAGTATTTTTGATGGCACCAACTAAAAATATTATTAAAAAAGAGCGGCTTGCCGCTCTTTTTTATGCCAAACAGGCATTATACAAAAGTATAATGCCTGTTTCAACTTTTATTTTTCCAATATCAGTAAAGCAACCGTTTCAATATGCACCGTCATCGGAAACATATCCACCGGCTGTGCTTTTACTGCTTTATAACCGTTTTCCGTTAAAAATGCCATATCACGCGCTAAAGAAGCCGGATTGCATGATACATAAACAATTTTTTTAGGTTTTACTCCGGCAATGGCTGCCAAAACCTTTTTATCACAACCTGCGCGCGGAGGGTCAAGCAACACTGTATCCGGCTTTACGCCGCTTTTTAACAACACCGGCATTTCCACGGCAGCGTCGCCGCAAATAAACTCTGCATTTGCAATATTATTTGCTTTGGCATTTTCGTTGGCGTCTTTAATGGCAGGCTCAACAATTTCTATGCCGTACACTTTGCGTGCCTTTTGCGCCAGATACAGCGAAATAGTACCTGTACCGCAATAACAGTCAATAACCGTTTCTTTACCACTCAACGCAGCAAAATCCAGCGCCGTGGCGTAAAGCTTTTCGGTCTGTGCGCTGTTTACCTGAAAGAACGACAACGGCGAAATATTAAATTTTAAATTGCCAAGCCTGTCTTTAATTGTGCTTTTGCCATACAGGACACGGTTTTTAGCGCCCATAATTATGTTGGTATGCTTTTTGTTAATATTCTGCACAATGCTTTTTAAACCGTCCACTTCAGTTTTAAGCATTCTTACAAGCTCGCCTGCATGCGGAATATCATAGCAGGCTGTAACAATTACAGCCATAACTTCGCCGGTTTTAGCCCCTGCACGCCCCATAACATGGCGTACAACGCCTTTGCCGGTAGTTTCGTCATAAGCAGAAATATTAAACTGCTGCATCCATTGGCGCACAACCTGCATAATTTTGTTGTTAGCCTGCTTTTGGATAAGGCAGTCATCAATATTTATAACGTTGTGGGTTAAAGCAGCATAGCAGCCAATTTGAATTTTTCCTTCCGTTTTAGCTGCCGGAAACTGCATTTTATTGCGATAATGCCACGGATTTTCCATGCCCAGCACAGGCAGCACTTCGCAGCCGGTAATATGCCCAATACGCTCAATGGCATCCTTAACCTGCTGCCTTTTAACGCTTAACTGCCCTTCGTAGTTTAAATGCTGAAGCTGGCAGCCGCCGCATTTTTCATAAAAAGCACATTGCGGTTTAATGCGCTGCGGAGATTCTTCCAAAATGTTTAAAATTCTGCCGGAAGCATAGGATTTTTTTACCTGAAATAATTTTACGGATACTTTTTCTCCCGGCAGGGCGCCGTGTACAAAAACCGTAAATCCATCAGCCTTGCCCACGCCTTCGCCGCTGCTGCCAAGCCCTGTTATATTTACTTCAATTATGTCGTTTAATTTAAATGGTGGTTGTTGTTTAGTCATTTCTGCCCCTGATTTTTATTATAAACTGCCGTCCTGCATCCAATACAGCCTTACAGGCAGGTTGGAAGCACCCGGCGGCGACCAGATAAAGCTGTATGTTCCCGGTTTCAAAACGCCAAGTTTAAGCAAATCGTCATAACTGTCGCCTATTGCCACTTTATCCTGCGGCAAAGGCAGAATTTTTTCTTCACCGGCTTTTTTCAGCACGCCGTAACCGGCAAACAAGCCGCCCAGCGAATTTAAATACATTGCCGCCGGTTTATTGCCGCTGATTGTAAAATTAACAGAATATACAATACCGTAATTACCATAATTTACTGCATCTTTGCCTGTTGTGCCGTCCTTGCCGCGCGCAAAGCCCTGTTCTTCGGATGCCAGTTCAAGCATATATACTTTGTTGTTATCGGTATTCAGCGGCGCAGATACAGTGTAATTCCAGTCTGCATCGTCAAAAGTACCCCTTAACGGATGCTCGTCCATAGGCTGAACAGGTGCGTATTCATTGTATAAATCCAAATCTGTTTTTTCGTCACACATAATAACGCTTACCTGCACAGGCCTGTCGGTGTGTAAATCAATAGTACCCACCAAAAGCTGCGCCGGTTCAAGCACATAGCCTCGGCCGGTTAAAAGCTCTGTATTATTGCCAAAACCAAGGTTTCCTTCCGTTTTATTATGAACGCCGGAAAAATATTTTTGCTGGGTTTCCTTGCCAACCTTTAAATAATGCCAGCCCGCATTGCCGATGCTACTGTTGGCAACGCTGTATTTAATCGGGCGCATTTGTTCGTTGCTGAGTATAACGGCGAGCTTTTTATTGGTTTCCATCGCATTTACATGATGAAAGAAAATTCTTACATCACCGCTTACGGTATCACGGTACAAAACGCCGTTTCTGTAAACCATTTCCGGGCTGTCAGAAAAAATAAGTGTTGAACCGGAAGTAGTTTTTTGCGCAGTTACTTCTGTATAAATTTCAGGCAAACCGCGCCCTGTAATAAGTTCATCAGAAGCAAAAGCGTTTAAAGGCAAAAATGCCATACAACTAATTGCCAGAGTTTGAAAACATTTTTTTAGCCTCACGATTAACCTCCAATAGATGTTTACTGTTTATTATAACACAAATACGGCAATTGTATTTTATTTTTGCAGCGCAGAATTTAAAATAAATTGTTGCTGGCAAACTGCTTCCATGTTAATAAAATAAGGTGTCAGGAATACTATCAATACCCTCTGTATATGAACTGCACCCCAAAAGCTTAACTTTTGGGGTGCAGTTCACTCAACCGACGGTTTTGATTTATATTCTGTTTTTATACATTTTTTTGTAATACTTTTGGTATTCACCGCTGATAATTTCCTGCCACCAGTCTTTATTTGCTAAATACCATTCAATCGTTTTGGCTATGCCGTTCTCAAACTTCGTCTGCGGCAGCCAGCCAAGTTCATTATGTATTTTTGTCGGGTCTATTGCATAACGCCTGTCGTGACCGGGTCGATCTTTAACAAAAGTAATTAAATCTTCGCTTTTGCCAAGTTCCTTTAAAATAATTTTTACTACATCCAAATTGCTCTTTTCGTTATGCCCGCCAACATTATAAACTTCTCCCTCTCGTCCATTACGGATGATTAAATCTATTGCACTGCAATGGTCTTCTACATACAGCCAATCGCGCACATTAGCGCCATCACCGTAAACCGGCAATGCTTTATCATGCAAGGCATTAATAATCATCAACGGAATTAATTTTTCCGGAAAATGATATGGACCATAGTTGTTACTGCATCTAGAAATTGTCACCGGCAAACCATATGTCCTGTGGTATGCCAAAACCAATAAATCCGCACTGGCTTTAGACGCAGAATACGGGCTTGATGTATGCAGCGGCGTTGTTTCCGTAAAGAACAAATCTGGCCTGTCTAATGGTAAATCGCCGTAAACTTCATCCGTACTTACCTGATGATAACGTTTAATGCCATACTTGCGGCAGGCATCCATTAACACGCCTGTACCAATAACGTTGGTTTTTAAAAACAGTTCCGGCTCTAAAATGCTGCGGTCAACATGGCTTTCCGCCGCAAAGTTCACCACAATATCCGGTTTTTCTGCTTCAAACAAGCTGTAAACAAAGTCACGGTCGGCAATATCTCCACGCACAAACTTAAAGTTTGGCTGCTTCATAGCACCCTTTAAGCTGCTTAAATTGCCCGCATACGTCAGCTTGTCCAAGCAAATAAATTCATCCTCTGGATGATGTTTAAGTTGATAATATATAAAGTTGCTTCCTATAAATCCGGCCCCGCCGGTTATGATAAGTTTCATGAGTTAGCCTCCAACATTTATTCAACTTACTTTATAAATTATATAACATTTACTATTTTTTGAAAAATCTTTTGAACTTTTTCTCTTTCGCTCAAATTCATACATAATTTATAAACAACAAAACTATAAATAACTGTATAAGTAACTATAACAATAATAAATTCTACTACATTGTTCACATTATAATAATTATATAAAACATAGCCAAGTAAAGTTAAACATACTACACAAATACTTATCTTACCTATTTCTTTCCAAAATCTAAATATATCTAATTTTGTTACTTTTAATGAATTGGTATTATCTAAAAGTAACAAAATTAGATATATTTAGATAATACCAATTCATTATTAAACCATTTCCCAAAAACATGCTTAACCCTGTAGCAAAGGCACAGCCTATTCCAGCATACAATTTTGCTAAGGGTATTGCTAAAAACAAGTTGAATAACCCCATAACAAAATATACCTTTGCCCTAAAATCATATTTATTTTGCGCCTGCATTATCGATAAGCCTATATTTTGAATCAAATCTATTGTAAATGGTATTATTATCAATAAAGTTATCCAATAGGCTTCTTCAAAATCCCTACCTGCCCAAATGTTAATAAAATCTTTGCCAAAAATAATAAAACCACTAGCTACAAGTGCCAGTAAATAATATTGACAGCGACCTATTTGGATAAATAAATCGGATAGCTTTTTAACAGGTTCATTTTTTACTACTATTTCCGTTATATGAGGCAGGTATACACCTGAAATTGCAGTAGATAATGCCATATAGTTCATATAAATAAGTGAAGAAATTGAATAAACTGCAACAGTAGCCGTACCACTAAAGATTCCCAATATTATCTGATTGGTTTTGAAAAACACTTGATCTATTAATACAACTATAAACACACTTAATGCCAAATTTTTTATATCATTAAATAATTGTTTATCAAAATAATGAAATTTAATTCTAATTTTCAATTTAACAAAACAATAATAACAACGTGCTATTATTAAACCGATATTAAGCATTGTTTGCACTACTGCAATAGCTACAGCATTTGGATATTGCTGCAACACCAATATAATAAACACTGGCTGCAATACCATTTGCAATGTTTCTGTTCCTTTTAAAAACAAAAACCTTTCATTTGCATTTATTACAGCGCGAAACATCATTGTTGTTAATGTTATCACTATATTAAAAAGTAATAACAAAAATAAAGTTTTTGCTGTTTCCAGTTCCGCTATAGTCATGCTTGTAGCAAAAATAACATCAAGGTTTATATAGCAAATAACCCCTACTATAAATAATATCAGTGCAATTATACCATAACCTTTTACTGCAATAGCAAGTATATTTTCCATACCTATTTTATCATTTATAGCTTTATACTTGGCATAAAAACGTACTACAGCAGCAGTTAAGCCGAAATCCATAATGCTGAAATAAGCAATAAATGAACCTATAAGTTGGTACAACCCATATTCACTTTTGCCGATGTAATGCAAAAGTAAGGGAACATAAACAAAACCGATAACAGCGTGCAACACGATATTAACATAGCTGATTAAAATACCTGTCTTACGTTCATCCATGATTTTGTTTCATTTCTCTTTCCTTACTATTTGTTTTTCCAAAACAAATAGCGTAACCTAAACCTAGAAGTACCCAATAACAATATGTTATATTAATACTATCTCCTAATCCTGAAGCTATTATACCCATAAACGATATTACAAAAAACACAACTGGAACTTTTTCATGAATCCCGTAAATTTTATTGGTAATTTTACAATATAAATTTTTTAGTAAATAAAATGGTGGTATTAAAAATATAATTAATCCTAAAATTCCATTCTCCGCTAAACGGGACGTATATTCGATTCTTGGAAAACCAGTTGACAATAATCCTTTTTCTCGAAATTCAGCAAACCATCTTTTTATTTCTTTATTATTCCTTGCCATTTCAGGAAAATAATCCTCTTTATATGCAATTCTCAAACTGCTACCTACGCCAAAAAAAGGATAATCCATTCCTATTTTTAAATCAGATATCATGTTAGAATATCTTGTATTATTACTGCGTTTCTCCAAACTTGCCAAAGAAAATAGATTTTTTTCAAAATATTTGTTAATTTGCTTTTTATTCAAAATATTAACGTTATTTTTTTTAGTTTTAATATCTTTAGAAACACTTTCATTATGAGTTGAATTAATTTTTTTAGAAATTATTGGTTGAACTTTGTTATCTCCAATTTTAAGTTCACTACTTTCTTTTTTTAAATTATTTGTATTTTCATTTGTTTTTTGAGAAACTATAGCTTCTGGCATCATATAATTTAAAATAAACATATTACTTAAACCAAATGCAAATACGCTACATAAGATCAGCGCAATATATTTCAACAACATTGCTTTATTTCTTAAAATCAATATGATAATAAATAATAAAACTATTTCCCCTATAAATAAGGCGACTGCCGTTCTTGCTTGTGTCAAAAATAAAGCAAAGGTAAAAAACACAATGCCTATTACAGAAAATAATTTAAAAACATTTGACTTAGTTACAAAAAACACATACCACAAAATTGGCATAGCAAAAGCGAAATAAATACCATAATATGAAGGTTCTGCAAAAACAGAACGTAATTGATTTTTCCAAAGTAATGGTGGCCATGCTGACCCTCCACTTGCAATTATATGAAAATATGGTGTTATTATTTCTAATATATTTTTCGCATTCTTATTTCCAGCTAAATAAAATATTTCTACAAAGCTGTAACTAAAAAGAATAAGCAAACTTAATAAAACCCCTTTAACTAAAATATAAAAAGCAGTACGCCAATCATCATAATACCAGCAATAAATCATATACGCACCACAAAATGCATACAATGCCTCAAACAAAACTCCTCTAATCGCTCTGACTATAAACCATATAACTGTAAATGATTTTGTGTCTATATTTATTCCAAAATTATTAAAAATATCAATAGCATAAGATAATTTTTCAATTTTTGCTACTGGACTATTTGTTACCAAATCATAATATGGGAAGTTATATAATCCAATAATTAATGAAATAAAAGTTATCAATGAGTAGATTGAAATAAACTTTAAAAAAATATTAAAATTTTTAAAAATATTTTTATATTTATACTGACAATATCCAGTATAAATAAATCCTAAAAAAATAAGATAAACTGACAACTTATTGCCAAATTCGCCACCAAAAAAATTAAATTGAATTATTTTTGGTATATTGTTAAAAACTAAAAAAAATGATAGTAATAAAAACATAAAATTAATAATATTCTTATTCATTGTTTACTCAACCTCTTTACGACAAGCATTATTGCAACCAAACAAGTCATATTGTATTCCATCAACTTTATAATTATATTTCTCTTAAAACTCATTTTTTTATGGCTATATTTACTATAGTATTTTTTGTCAACAATCCGATTTAATTCTTTCACCCTTTGTTTTAATTTTAAAAAACTATCTTTATTTTCCGATAATCTGCTAAACATAATCATGACATTTATTATTTCAT
>OGNF01000178.1_pt1 | contig 71738 bp, 87 predicted proteins | sample 1573321 | NCBI WGS metagenome assembly OGNF01 (sample SAMEA2581911, study PRJEB24529) | metagenome | biome: Human gut stool | place: China | collected 2011 | reverse complement strand
CCAGTACTTAGTGAAGGTGAGGAGGATATCCTAAGAAGTGATACTAATATATTAGCAGTTGTTAGAACAGATGATTTAATTTATGGTTATGATGTAAAATTAACTGATAACACATTTGATGCATCCGTTGCAGGACTAGTTGGTGGGTATAAAGTAACAAAAGGTGATACTAGCACTGCTGACAAATTTGCTACACCAATGATGTCAGAAGGATTCACTGGAGCACCATTTAAATTGGATATATACGTAGCAAACTACTCAGGAGATGCTATTGTAAACTATGCTAAAATAACATTGAATAAATGTATAGGAAAATTCCCATCAATGACAATAGGGGACGGATTCTATGCTCCAGAGTTTGAAATAAAAGCTAGAGAAAACTCCGCAGCTAAGTTACCAATAAAAGAAATAACATTTGTAGACACATTACCAGTGGATGCAAAATAATATAAGGTATATAGGAGGAGAATACAATGAGTGAGTTAAAAGTAATAAGTGCCAGAGAGTTTAGAAAAAAGGCCACTAGAATAATTGAAATAGATGGATTTGAACCGGGTGAAAAAATAGCAGTAAGAATAAAACCCGCGAGTTTATTAAACCTCATGATGAGTGGCAAACTTCCTAACAATTTATTAGGTACAGTAAATGAACTATTTGAACAAAAGGACAACACACAAGCAATGCAATTATTTGAACAAGACGACAATAAAATAAAAGATATAATGCAAATAATTGATTTAGTATGTGAACAAAGTTTGGTAGAACCTACATTTGAAGAAATTAAAGATGTAATAACAGATGCTCAAAAAATGCAAATAATGGGTGAAGCCCAAGGAAATGTAACTGCTGCCATACCCTCTATTCAAAAGTAGAAGAATACTAAATGTTATTTCTACTGCTAAAACTTTTGGATGTAGACCTAGTGACTTACTAGGTATTGATGAGGATGATGTGTATGGTCGTTATTGCATAGACGAAGCTGCAACATATTTATATAATTTAATGCAACCTGATAAAGATGGTAAATGTAAAAAGCCAACATTTATAGAGGACATTAAAGAAAGTAAAACTAATAATCCAGGTTTAGATTTACTAATGGGTTAATAAAATTAACAGTAGAACAAAAGTTCTACTGTTTTTTTTTAATTTATAGAGGTGGTGAATAATATGGCTGGTGTAGATTTGGGGAGCATTGTTGCTCACCTAAAATTAGAAATGAGTGATTTTAATAGTAACTTAAATAGAGCTGTAGAACAAGTGCAACAAACTCAAAACAGTTTTAGTGGTCTAAAGGCTACAGGGGAAAGTTTGTCAACTGTTGGTGCAGCACTTACAGCTGGTGTAACTGCTCCAGTTGTAGCGTTAGGAGCAAGTGTTGTAAAAACACAAATGAAATTCCAAGATTCAATGGCAAAAGTAAAGGCACTATCAGGTGCCACTGGTAAGGATTTTCAAATGTTAGAGGACACTGCTAAGAAATTTGGAGAGTCCACAGTTTTTAGTGCCAGTGAATGTGCTGACGCCCTAGGTTATATGGCACTTGCTGGATGGGATGCTCAACAGAGTGCTGACGGGTTACCTGGGGTACTTAACTTGGCGGCTGCATCCAGTATGGATTTAGCTGACGCTAGTGACTTGGTAACTGATTACCTAACTGCGTTTGGATTGGAAGCCGACCAAGCAGGGCGTATGGCGGACGTATTATCTTATGCACAGGCTAACTCAAATACAACAGCTGAAATGCTAGGTGAAGCATTCAAAAACTGCGCAGTTAATGCACACAATGCTGGTATGAGTTTGGAAGAAACTACTGCGATATTAGGTAGATTTGCAGACGCTGGTTTAAAAGGTAGTGAAGGTGGTACAGCCTTAAATGCAATTATAAGAGATATGACTCAAAAGATGAAAAATGGTGCAATAGCGATAGGTAATACAAAAGTACAAGTGCAGGACGCTAATGGTAACTTTAGAAGTATGACTGACATAATAAGAGATGTAGACAAGGCGACAGAAGGTATGGGAGACGCCCAAAGGACTGCTGCACTTATGACAACATTTACTGCTGATAGTATTAAAGGTATGGGTATCCTGTGTAACACAGGTGCCGACAATATAGAGGACTTTACTAAGTCACTTGAAAATAGTGACGGGACTGCCGAGGACATGGCTAACACATTAAGTAGCACGTTAAGTGGAGCATTAAAACAATTAAGTAGTGCATGGGAAGGACTTCAATATGATTTAGGTGATACTACTGGAGTATTAACAAAGATAGTTAATGGACTTACATTATTAGTAAGATGGATAAAAAGTTTACCGGGTCCCGTAAAACAAGTAATCGTAACATTCGCCTTACTAGTGGCAGCCGTGGGACCGATTTTGTTGGTTGTAGGTAAAGCTATTCAAGGATTTATAAAAATGAAACAAGCAATAGGAATATTAAAAGGAGCATTTACTACAATAAGAACAACATTCTTAATTTTTAAATCTATTCTATTAGATACAATTGTACCAGTAATAACAGATACAGTAATACCTGCATTACAAAGTCTATGGGGAGTATTATTAGCTAACCCTATTGTATTAGTTGTAGCAGCAATTGCTGCACTTGTAGCTGGTTTTATATGGGCATGGAATAATATTGATGGTTTTAAAGAATTCTGGATTGACTTATGGGAAAATATAAAAACTATGGCTAGTAATGCTTTGGAGGCATTACAAAACTTCTTTACACAAACTATACCACAAATGATAAGTGATATAGGAAATTGGTTTAGCCAGTTACCAGAAAAAATATGGTTCTGGTTATGCTATGCAGTAGCTTATGCTGTACTTTGGGTAGGACAAATGGCACAAAAGGCATATGAAGCAGGTTCAAAATTCGTACAAAATGCTATTACATTTATCCAACAATTGCCTGGTAAAGTGTGGACTTGGTTAACTACTACTATTAGTAAAGTTGGAAGTTGGGTTGTACAAATGGCAAGTAAAGCACAACAAGCTGGTAGTAGATTCTTACATAGTGTAGTTACGTTTATACAACAATTACCGGGTCGTGTATGGTCTTTTCTATTAACAACTATTGCAAAGGTAATATCTTTTGCAGTACAGTTTGCTCAAAAGGGTAGAGAAGCTGCACAAAGATTCAAAGATAATATTATAAATGGTATTAGCAGTTTGCCAGGTAAAATGGTAAGTATAGGAAGTAATATTATACACGGTATTATCACTGGTATTACTAATGCGGCTGGTAATTTATTTAGCACAATGCAGAATATAGCAAGTAGAGCCTTAAATGCTGCAAAGGGTGCTTTGGGTATTCATTCTCCATCAACAGTATTTAGAGATATGGTAGGGAAAATGATTCCTGCCGGTGTTACTGTTGGTATTGAAGCCAATGCTGGTAAAACTATAAAAGCTATTAAAGATTATGCTAGTAGTTTAGTACAAACTATAGACACAAATAAATTCCTAGGTAAAGTTAATATGAGTACGGCTGGTATTAATATAAATAGTGAAAACACAGTTGATAGTAATTTATTATATGCCATAAAAGGTATGGCACAAGCAATGCAGGACAGTAAACAAGAATTTGATTATAAAGAAATGGGTAAACAATATAAAAAGGCGTTAGAAGATACAAATACACCAATACTTATGGACAAAGTAGTAGTAGGTCAAAAGGTTGCTAAGTCCGTACAAGATACAAATGATTACTACAATAACCAAAAGGAAAGATTTAGAGGTGAGAAAGATTATGTATAATTATTTCAATTTTAATGGCACACAAATTAATGATTTAGCCATAGTTACTAGTATAGAAAAACCTTATATACCGGAAAAATCCATAGATACTATTAGTGTTTCCAGTAGGGACGGGGAAATATTTGATGGGGCAAAATATGACCCCATCTCTATTCCTATATCCCTTGCAATAATAGGTGCTAGTGAGGAGGAATATAAAACTCGTGTTCAATGTTTACATGATATACTAAGTACAAAACAGGAAGTACCTGTAAAATTCTGTGAAAATATTACTATATATGGAATGTTAAAAGGCTCATTTAAAGTAAAGAAAAAGAATAGTATGAGTGGTTATTCTGATATCGAACTAATATGCCATACACCATATAGTTATAGTGATAATGTGCAGGCATACAATGCAGAAGATAACCAACAGACTGTAGTGGTAGAAAACAATGGTGAGTTACCAACTTTACCATATGTGAGTATAGGATTTGGTGCAGACGCTCACTTTGCACAACTACAAAATAATAAAACTGGAGAAAAAATATTAGTAGGTGATTACCCACACTTGCAATTAAGTACTACAAAGAAGGAGCAAACATTAATATTACATGACCCTTGTGAGAGTGTAGGTACTTTAATTCAAAGTGGGGCAAATATTAATTCCGGTCGTGGCACAGATGGTTCTTTTACTATATCTTCTAGTGGTAATAGTTTTATACTTGGTGAACTAGGTAGTAGTACAGAGAAAATAAAAGGTGCATGTGCACGTATTGCCTTAAGTAAAAATATTGATGATTTTAAAGTAATGGTGAGGATGCAATGTAACTCAAGTGGTATAAATGGTGACCCAAATAATATTAAGAGTGAGCAGGAAAAAGTAAAAGAGACTGTAGTTGAGGGTGGCAAAACTTATTACTACGTAGTAACTGCTAATGGAGTTAATTATAGAACTGGTCCCGGAACTAATTACACATCTAAGGGGATTATTCCAAAAGGAACTAAGTTAACAGAGGTAACAATTCAAAATGGCTGGGCAAAAGTAAAATACAAAACTAAGACATATTATGTATCAGCAAAATATATAAAGAAACAAGTAAAAGACAATTCCAAAAGTACAGTACAAACATTTACAGTAGCTAATATGTTATTAGTTCCAACTAAGACACTAACTGGAGCTAGTGGAGTTGTATATACTAAACCTAATCTAGGTAGTAAGGTAGAATGTACTATACCATATGGAACTGCTCTAAGAATAATACAAAGAACGTATACGTATACATACACAGACTCTAATAATAGTAAGCAGACAGTAAAATTCTACAGAATATATAAACCTTGGAAAGATAAAAATGGGAAAAAACATTATGGATATATAAATGTAGAAAATCTTAAAGGGTATGGTGCAGTAGATAATAGTGTTGATTATAGTGACGACCCTGCATATGCAGACCATAAAACCGGAATAGCTGAGGTGTATGGTTTTGATGTTAATGGTACTCAAATATTTAGATTATATTTAGGTGACATTAACCCATATTTTGAATATAACCAAGCGGAGGTCAGTATAAGTAAGAATTCCATTTTAAAAACAAGTAATGCTAGTCCAAAGGAACACACAGATAAAACTGTTGATGCCGACGGTAAAACTGTTACTAATCATTACATGAGCGGTCAATATGGTAGTTGGAATGATGCCAACGCTTACTTTACATTAACTAGAAAGAAAACAGGTCAAAACTACGTATATAGTGCACAGGTACAAAAGAATGAGAATGGTAAATTTACTCAGTCTATATCAGCTAATAACAAACGTAGTAGTGAATATTCTACTGAACCCTTAAGTTACTTAGCGATATATCTAGGAACTATGGCGGATAAGTTAGAGAATGCTTCCGGAGTCGGTATTAGTGATATAAAAGTATATGACCTAAACCCGGAAAATGAGGAGCAAGTTAATATAAAATATTTTGAGGCCGGCGATAAACTAGACTTGGATTTTGAGAATGGTGACTGTTATTTAAACAACCAATTAAGAAATGATTTGGTGGACATAGGTAGTTCATACTTTAATGTGAACGAAGGGGAAACTACATTACAAGTAGTTAGTGATGATACGTCAGCTAGTTTGGGCGTATTAATAAGAGAAAAATGGTTAGGTGTAGTAGACGAGGATAGAAGTACACCACCACAAGATTTAAATTTAACAAGTGAGTAAGGAGGTATTTTGGATGAATAAAAACTTATATATTTTCGACAATGATAAAAAATTACTAAAACTTATAAATACCACAAATACCAATAGTATAAAAGTATATGATGATACTTATACTAGTGAACTTTTAACGGGGGCTGAAACTTATACAGCCTCTTTTAAAGTAAGTTACCAAGACCAACCAATATTTTTAGAAGGTAACTATATAGGATTTTACTGGCAGGACAATTTTAAATTAATGCAAATAAAGAAAACCACTAGTATCGAGCACATAGACGATGTAACTATTACTGTATATGCTGAGTTTATTGGTATTGAATTATACAATAGTTATGTAGATAAGTTTGTGGCAGACGGAACTGCGACAAAACTATTACAAACAATATTAATGGATACTAATTACAAGGTAGGGTATGTAAGCCCATCATTAGACCAGGAAGCCTTTAGGGTAGAAGCTACAGAGGTTACTAGTGTATACTCAGTTATACAAAATGCCACTTCAATTTTATACGAGTGTGAGTGGCAATTTAGAACAGTGCCAGTGGATATAAAACGTGGTAAATTTAATTTTTATGTAGATTGTTTTGCTAATGGTGAGAGAGGTACTAAGAGATACAAAAGATTTGAAAGTGATAGAAATAGCTATGGTATGAAACGTACTGGAGATATTACAAACTTTTGTAGTGGTATTATACCAGTAGGAAAAAATGGTATAACTATTAGTGATGTAAAATGGGAAAAAGAACAAGGTGACCCAATAGATAAACCACTAGGACAAAATTATATATTTGATGAAAAGGCACATGAAATGCTTAATAATGGTGGTAAATATGTATTAATGAAATACAAAAGTGATGCCGATGATATATACACATTAATACACGAGGGGTATGCCAAACTAAAAGAGTTAAACAAAACTAAATTCAGTTATGAAATTCCTATATATATGACTGAAAGGGACTATGAGGAAATTGATGTTGGTGATACTAACTACGTAGTTAGTAACAAGTTTAACCCACCAATACAATTGGAAGCACGTATTACAGAGTTTAATATTAGTTTTACAGACAGAAGCAAAAACAGTGTAACTTTAGGAAATTACAAACAAATACGTAGCAAACTAAAATCCCTAAATAAAGACGACATAGTAAATGACGTGGTGGACATTATTAAAAAACATGGTAAACTAACAGCTAGTGATTTACTTGCTATTAGAAATTACCTTAACCAACTAGGCATAGATAAAAAATTAATAGACAAACTTATTAAACAATATACAGATAAAGTAGTACCTGACCCAGTCAAACCTGGTGATGATACAGACAAAATAAGTGACGACACTGAAGATTATAGGGCAATAAACATAAAGAAAATAGACAATGGACTATGGTTAGGTGATAGTAGAATCCACGACTGTATTAAATATAAATGTGGTGAAATAAAAGGTAAAACACCTACTACTCAACCACAACCACCTAAAAAAGAAGATAGTAGTAAAACTGCAAAACAATATAAAGCAGCAGTAGAATATTATGCTAAATTTGGACTTGGTAAGTGGAGTGATAAATATAGTGATGTTAGAAATATGCGTAGTAAATCCAACCACTGGAAAATATACGCTCCAGTTGAGTATTACAGCAAAAAATTTGGACTTGACCCACAACTAGTTTATGCTATGATATATGCTGAGTCTAGTGCCAACCCATATGATGCTACTAAGTATAGCGGCGGCGGATACGGTCTTATGCAATGTGAAAGAGATGCTTATTTTAATAAAAAACAAAAAATTGAATATTTAGACGGAAAAGTTGAATACTTTACACCGAGTTATTCTAATATGAAACCTAAATCTTGTGGCAGTAAAACAATTAATGGAGTAAAAGTAGATAAAGCTATATGTAACCAAATAATGTTTGGATGTAATGAACTTAGAAAATCATTAAAACGTTTTAAATGGAACATATTTGCAGCCTTGGTTGGTTATAACTTTGGTTTATATGGATGTGACTTATTAATATGTAGATATGTAGCAATGAAAAATGGTTTATCATGGGTAAATAGATATGGTTATACAGTACAAAGTAGTAAAGTGCAAAAATTATACTTTGCAGAACTTGAAAAATTAACTGCCGCTTGGGCTGGTGGTAGGGCATGGTATGTAGAAAATAAACACGCCGGAACTGCTAATAATATTGAATGTTACCTTAGATGGTACAAAGTAGTAGACGGTCAATTGCCATATTGTATTGATGAAAAAGGTAAGAAAAGAGGTTATGGAGCAATAAAACCGGGCACATCAAATAAAAGTGCCGAAGCTACTGCCGTATCTACAGAGTCTTCAATGACTAGAGCAGCAAGTGTTAAGAATGCCCCTACATGGAAAATAGAAGGTAACACAACTAATAAAAAAGGTGTTGCTGAGAATGTAAGAAAGAAAATAGTGAATAAAGCTAGGGAAATAGCAGAGTTGCATCAAAAATATAAAAAAGCTACTTATTATGGTGGAGCATGTATATATGATGATAGTAAAAGATTTAGAGTTAGTGGAACTATACATGGTATTAAAAATCCATACTGTTACGTATGTAGTTCTCTTAGTAGTTGTGCTTACTTATATGCCGGACTTAGAAGTGTAACTGCAAAATATGGTGGCGCTAACTGTGCTTATGGTACTTTAGTAAAAAGTGCTTGTAAATATAGTGGTTATACCCTAAAGAAATTAACAAGTACAACAATTAATGAATTACTACCTGGTGATTTAATTATGGCAAGTAATGCCACAGTTCCTTCAAATATAACTGTTGAGTGGGCATCAAAACCTGGTGGAGATAGTAAATATGCCAAAGCCGGTACTCACCACGTAGTAGTATATTGTGGTAAAGTTAATGGTAAACATATGATAGCCCACGCTAGTGGAGGTCATAAATGGCCGGACGCCATAAGATATGAACCTATGAACAGTAAACATTATAGTAGTAGTGGTAGTTATAATTATTGGTATAAACATGGCATAATACTTAGACCTTGGGACTTAGCAAGGGCGGACAAGGAAGCCAAAGTTAAAAACCAATCAGCTACTAAGCCAACACCTCCAAAAGACATAGTAGATGATGATGACGGAGCAACTTATGAAGTTACATTTAAAGGGCTTAACAGTGCAGCACCTAAAGATTTTGTAGAGGGTGGAAAACTTATTACTGATATTACTGTTAATGGGGTTACCGACAAAACACCATACCCTAAAACTGTTAGCCACGTAATGTTAGCATTTGGGGTTCCTGCACTTGGTGATAATGTGGATAATGTTGTGGAGGATTATAAGTCCCTTATAAAAGCTTTACTAAAGAAATACCCTAAAAAACCTATATTTGTATGTGAGGAAGCACGTTTAAGAAGTTCACAGTCCGGTAACTACAAACAAATGAATGAAGCAATAGACTCACTTAATAATATGATGTTGGATTATTGTAATAAAACAAGATACGTAATATTTTTAAGAAAACCAAAGGATATGTGTGATGCCACTGATAAATATTACTGGTTAAGTAGTTTAACTACTGACGGGTATAGAATGAAGGACAAAGCAAGTACACAAACTTATTATCAGGAATATAAAAAGAAAATATTATACTTTGGTGATGGAGCAGAATGGGAGAGCGACAGTTTAACTAGTAATAAAATGTTGGATAGCCAACGTGTATATACTTACAATAAACCATTGAAAAAACTACAATTTAGGGTGCCGGCAACTTCATCCACTAACTATAATGATAGTTACTATGCACGTATTGTTTTCACTGCTGCAAAAGGTTTTAAATTAATACAACCTGACAGCGTGTATTTAGAAGGGGTAGACTGTAAGAATGGGGTATTATTACCAAAAGAAAATACTACTTATATTGTATCAGTTTATTATAACCCAGATACTACTATTAGTGATAAGGCATATTTGGGAAGTGTTGGAGCTAAGAAAAAAGGTAGTAATTATGCACAGCCATTATTTAAATATTCTAAGGATTTAGTTAAAATTGCCAACAGTTACTACAATAATAATAGTAAGTTCAGTTATAATAGTACCACTCCTTGTGACTTCGAAAACCCAGCTGAAAATATTTCCAAATGGAAGGTGAATAATAAGTACCAAATTGATGACAGTTGTTTCCTTAACTACGTATTAACTGGATGGACTTATGAAAAGTCACCATATGGCAATGAGAAAAAAACTAATAATAATAGAAATAGTGATGTTAGCTGGGCAATTCCAAGCACTAGAAATGAAGCTAATATAGGAAAATATTTTGTACAAAAAAACTGGGTGGTAGACGTAGCAGACTTGGAAACATTTAAGAATTTAGCTATTGGTGATATTATATTTATGGATGCAGACAGTAAAAATAATGGTGAATTTATGGCTATATCCCATACTGCAATAGTAATAGAAAAAGACAAAGCTGGTGATTATGTGGCACTTGAGTGCACAAATGGTTTAACTAATGGTGTATTTAGAAAAGTAAAAGTAAAAGAACTTACAAGTAAAAATATATTATTTGTAGGTAGATTTATGATAGGATAGGAGGGATTAATATGGTTGGTGACGGACAAGAGCACGTGGAGAGACCCATATATGATGATGACGGGGAAATGATTGTGTGGCCAACACTTGACGAGGACATAGAGGAATTTGCTGAGGAACCAGAAGTAGCTACAGTAGCTACCTCTGGTGATACTACAGAAGATGATACGTATTATGAAGTACCAGACACTGTGGAGGACGAACAAGACAGGATTGAGGTGCAAATAGAAGGTATAGAGGACGAGCAATGTGAGGACGCCAAAATAGGGGATATCCAACAGGCTGGTGAAGATTATAACGAAGCTATGGATACGATTGTTGGTATATTAATGCAGGCATTAAGTACAGAGGAAATGACGGAAACAATGAGTGCAGAACTACAAGACGCAACTAACAACCTGGAAACTGCTAAACAAACTATAACTGACCTATGTGGTGACCCGGAAACAAAAGTATTACAAACTGACCCTGATACTAAAATTCCACAAAATTTACAAGAACTATTGGAAACACTAACAAAAGATGGAAAGGCACCGTGGTTATATGTAGATGACGAGGGTAACCTATTATTAGACGGAGAACAAGTGCCAAAACTAAAAGTAATAGAATTAGAAGCCCAAAAGATAAAAGCCGATTATGGTGAGTTCAAAGACCTTACTACTAAAAATTTTACGGCAGTTAATGCTAAAATTGATAATTTAGACGTAGGTAATTTAGATGCTATTAATGCCACTATAACAAACTTAAAAGCCACTGTAGCACAAATACAAACATTAATTGGTGGAAACTTAACTATGGATAATATCCACTCGTTAGTATTAACAAGTGATAAAGTAACTATAGCTAATGCATTAATAAAAGACGCTATGATAGATACTGTTAGTGCTAATAAAATTAATACAGGTATTCTTAATACAAATAATGTGCAAATACAATCAAAAGATGGAAGTATGTTATTACAAGGTAACTTGCAACAGTTCAAAGACGACAAAGGCAATGTACGTATTCAAATAGGAAAAGATGCTAAAGGTAATTTTACATTTGTATTATATGATGAAACTGGTAAAGGGCAACTTATTAACCAAAATGGTATTCAATCAAGTGATGCAATAAAAGATGGATTAATAGTTGATAGTAAAGTAGCTGATAATGCTAATATAAGTGGAGGTAAATTAGATATTAGTAGTGTTATTAGTAGTATAAACAATAATACAAATACTATAAAAGCAAGTCACATAAAATTTGATGATACCGAACAAACATTGGACGTATCATTTAATCAACTTAAAAAGACAGTTGAAACTATAAAGGATATAACTATTGGTGGAGATTTAAGTAGTGTTATTGAACAAGTAAGTACCAATACTACTAACATAAGTATAGCACAAGGACAAATAGCTACTCTTATTAGTAATACAACTATTACAAAACAAGATGGAACTGTAGTGCAGTTAAAAGACGCTTATAACAGTACAAAAGACACTGTAGATAAACATACAACTACAATAGGAAAATTAGAAACTAAATATGAATCAACATTAAAAACAACTACAACAGAATACTACGTGTCTACTAGTAGTACTACTCAAACAGGAGGAAGTTGGGTTGAAACTACTCCTAAATGGGAACAAGGAAAATATATATGGCAAAGAATGAAATATACTTATGGTAATGGAAATATAACTTATTCTACTCCTGTATGTATTCAAGGAGCTAAAGGTGATAAAGGTGACCAAGGGGAAAAAGGTGACCAAGGTTTACAAGGTATACAAGGCGAACAAGGTGAGCAAGGTATACCAGGAACACCTGGTAAAGACGGTACATCGGGTAAAGATGGTAAAACAACATATTTCCATATAAAATACAGTGCCAACGCAAACGGTAATCCAATGACTGAAACACCAAGTACTTATATAGGTACATATGTTGATTATAATGCAAATGATAGTGCAGATTATAAGGCTTATACATGGAGTAGATTCCAAGGTGTGCAAGGTGAACAAGGTATACCAGGAACTGATGGTACCAACGGGAAAACTTATTACCTACACATTAAATACAGTAATGATGGAGGTAAAACTTTTACTGCAAATAAAGGTGAAACTCCAGGAGCCTATATAGGAGTTTACACTGATACAAATGACAAAGATAGTGAAACAGTTACTGACTACACATGGAGTAAAATAAAAGGTGAACAAGGTGCAAAAGGTGATAAGGGTGACCAAGGTGTACCAGGAACTCCAGGAGAAGATGGTAAGACTTACTATACATGGATTAGATATGCTGACACTATAGAGGGTAGTGGTATTAGTAATGACCCTACAGGTAAAACTTATATAGGCTTTGCTTATAACAAAACAACACAAACTGAAAGTAATGTACCTACTGATTATACATGGAGTTTAATTAAGGGTGATAAAGGTGACACAGGTGTAAAAGGTGAAAATGGTAAGGATGGTAAAACTTATTACACTTGGATTAAATATAGTGATAATGCAGACGGAACAGGATTATATGATGCGCCAAAAGATACAACAAAATATATAGGTATAGCAATAAATAAAACAACACCTACTGAAAGTAGTAATAAAACTGACTACACATGGAGTAAGTTTAGAGGAGATAATGGGGAACAAGGTGATAAAGGACAATCTCTAGTCAGTTCAGTTCCACAGTGGTATCTATCCACTAGTAAAACAGCCCAAGCCGGTGGTAGTTGGGTTGAAGATATGCCACCTGTAACACAAGGTAAATACTTATGGCTGAGATATAAATTAACATGGGAAAACCCTTCACAAACTACTTATACAACACCAACACTAGAACAAGTGGCAGAACAAGTAAAAGACGTAACTAGTAAACAGTCCAAATTAGAACAGTCCTTAGACGGTTTTAAAATGACAGTAAGTGATACATATGCAACAAAAGTAGGGTTGGACGAAGTTAAACAGTCAATTCAAAACAAAGATGGATATACTATAATACTTAGTAAAGAGTGTATAGTAACTACATGTGAATAAATGGAGGTGTTTTTATGGCAACAATAACTGTATCAAGTAACCCCAGTACAACAGGGGATACATTAACTGTAAATTTTACAACGGATGCCACTAATATTACCGACATTTTACTAAGTAAGGACGGAGGTAGTACTTATATAAGTGCTACTTCCTTTACTAAGTCTAGTGCCGTTTTTAATATTAGTGACTGGAGTAATGGTACGTATGATAAATGTAAATTAAAATGTGTGTATACTGAAAGTGGTGGTGGAACTACAGACACTTATTACACTATAGCCTATACTTTGAACCAAGCAACAAGCAGTAATTCAACCACTTCAATTAAAAAAGGGTCTAGTTATTCCACTATCGTTGCAGCTAAGGAAGGTTATAATATTAAAAATATTAGTGTTATAATGGGTGACACTGATATAAGTAATACAGCTATTACAGGTAATAATATTAAAATATCTAATGTTACTGGTAACATTACTATTACTGTTACAACAGAGGAAATACCGGAAACATTAACTATAAGTAATATATCAAATATAACACAAACTGAAAAAACAGAATTTTATATTGAATATACTACAAATATAGCAGTAGTAAAACACGAAATATCGTGGGACGGAGGAAATACGTTCTACGATAAAACTAGTGACGTTACAGCAAGTGGCACAACTTACAAGTTTAAACATGATAACAAAGCTAGTGCAGGAAATTATAGTATGGCTATAAGAGTTACAACTGCTAAAGGTACAACTAAGACAAGTAATGTATTTAAGATTACATTAACAAGTAGTGTAACTCCTGACCCAATAACTTTTACACAATATAAAAGAATTGATAATGGGGTAATCGTTGATACAACTGATGACGCGTACTACACTACAGTTAATAAGATAGCAGTAACTAGTGGTAAAACATATGTACTTGATATAAGTCCTGTAAATTATGTTTGTATATGTTTCTATAATAGTAGCGATACTTACCTAGGTAATAATGGTGGATTTGTAGAAGCTAATACAGAGGACTGGTCAGTTGGTTCATTATCAACAACATTTACAGTCCCTTCGGGAGCGTCTTATGTTAGACTATGTGGTACTGGTAATAAAGGACAACTTACTGCAACAATAAAAGAAAGTGGTACTCCTACTCCTAACCCAAATCCATCTGATTTACTAGATTCTACTGGAGCTTATGTAATAGATGATTTCTCAAGCAATACAATAGATTCAAATAAGTGGTCATATGAATTAGGTTATGTAAGAAATGGTGAAACTCAAAAGTATACAAATACAAACGCAGTAGTTAATGATAATATATTAGCTTTAAGAGGTTTAAAAGCTAGTGATGGTTCTTGGACTTCTGCATCTATAATTTCTAAAGGACATTTTGCTTTTATGTATGGTAAAATAGTTGCTAGAGTTAGAGCTTGTAATTATAATGGAGCATTTGGTGCATTTTGGACTTTAGGTGATAGTTTTGAATTTGGATATAAAGAAAATGGTAACCCTGACACACTAGGTGAATGGTGGGCTTGGTGTGGTGAGTTTGACGTAATGGAATTCTATAATGGAAAATTAACTTGTGGTACATTCTTTAATGAAAAAGAGGAAAGTGGACGTGTATGGTATAATGATTATCCAACTGGTGACTGGCATGAGTTTGCAATGGAATGGAAAACAGATGGTAGTTTAATTTTCTCTATTGATGGACATGAGTTAAGTAAAACAAACGCTACTGATAATAGGGCGTTCCATATACCACACTTCATACTTTTAAATCAAGCAATTGGTGCTAGTGGTGGTACACCTGACAGTAGTACTACTGAAATTACACAATATGTAGACTGGGTAAAATATTATCCATTAAGTACTGATAATCTAGTTGAAAATTCTAGTGACTTCACACTAGCTGCTATGGATGCTAATGATAGTTCACATAACTGTATGGTAAGACCTACGTTTAATGACAACTGTATAAACAAATCATTAACATGGGAATCTAGTAATTCAAGTTTAGTTTGGGTTCATAGTGGACTATGTAGTACTTATGCAGGTGCTAATGGTGAGGTAATAATTACTGCCACTTCTCACTCAGGTGTATCAAAACAAATAATATTAACAGTAAGTAATGGTACAATACGTGGTAAATAGGGGGTGATTAATAATGAGTGAAATATATAGTAATACGTTCACCACAACAGTTAATAAAGTAGTGGTGGAGCAAACAAGTAAAAATACTAGAATTGATATATATAATGGAGCTACTCCTTTAGTGGCAGTTAATACAACTCCAACTAAAGGTCAATATAAAGTAACTATAACAGAGACTACTAACTGTACAGCAAAACTAGAGAGTGATTATAAAACTGTCACTCTCCTTACTGCAACAGGTAATGCCGGGGAAATACATGTAACTATTAATATAGAAGGAAAATCCACAGTAAATAAAACTATACCTGTAGCAGCTATAACTAAAAGTTCTGTAATTAAAGCTACTGAAACTAAATATGAACAACTAGCTGATAGATTTTCTTGGATGGTTAGAGGTAATAGTTCCAGTTCAATGACCTTAACAGACGAGATGTTAGCGGTTATAGCTAAGCAAGTAAAAATAAGTGGTGATATGATAGTTGACGGTGCCATAGACGGTAAAACAATTACAGGTGCTACTATAATAGGTAGCACTTTTAGGAACCAAAGTGATACTTTTAGTGTAGATAGTGAAGGAAATATAGTTGGTGCACAAATACAAGGTAGTGAAGTTATTGGTGATAGTTTCTCTGTAGAGGGTGAGCTTACTGCCGACACTATTACTGCTAATAAAATAAACAGTGCACAATACCCAAGTACTTTAGAAGACGATATTCAAATATCAATTAACAGTGGTGGTAGTGATGATAATGAATTATATGACGGGGTATCCTTTGCTACAGTAAGCGGGGCACTAGAGGCTCTACCTAAGTTCTTAAATGGAAAAGTAGTAGATATATGGATACAAGAAGATATTTATGAAAATATAGATGTTAGATATTTTACTAGTGGTAGAATTAACTTATATTTAGACGGGAATACTGTATATGGATGGATTAGAAGTTATATGAGCACCATTAAAGTGTATGTATATGGAGGCTATATGAAATTTGAAACTGCAAGGACAGGTGTAATTCATCCAAGTACAGGTTGTGCAGTTGCCAGTAGAACTGCTAGTTTGGTTGGACAGGAAAGTTCACCAATTAATGCTTATAGCTTAAAAATATATGGTAGTGATAATCCTTCCGGTAGTGCTACTACAATTGTTGGCATGGCTTGTGATTCCTATGCGTCTGGATATTATAAAGATTTACAATTTATCAATTGTGATATAGGTTTTAGAGCAAATGCAGGAGGAAGAATACACGCTGCAAGTTCAAGTGGTGTATGTAGTCAATATGGATTTGAAGCAGTAAGTGGTGGATTAATTACAATCGCAAATAGTCCTCAATGTGGAGGTAGTAAAGCCAATACTCATGTAAGTTCACCTGGTCAAATAATATCCCCTACTAGTGTTAATCATGAAAGTGGTAACCAAACTACAGATGGCAACCAAGCTCCTACTACATCAACTAAAAAGACTATAACAATAAAATCTAATAGTGGTGATACTTATAGAAGTTCAGTATATAATAACTGGAAGAAAGATAATACGGCACGTCAAGGTGACTATGGTTATGGGGATTGCAATGGTTGTTGGTTCTTTGGTAGTCAATTTAATCAATTTAAGGATAAAACTATTAGTAAAATTGAACTTACTATTAAGAGAATTTCCGGTGGTTCTTATGCAGCAGTTCCAATTGTAGTTAAAACTCATAACTACTCAAGTAGACCAAGTGGAAAACCTTCATTCGGTTCTAATTGTGGTAGTGTTAAAATTGCAGTTGGTGATAGTGGTAAATTAACTATAACTAATAGCACAATATTAAATGCAATTTCTAATGGAACTGTAAAAGGATTTGGTATTCAATCTACTTATAACTCTGCAAACTATGCAGTATGTAGTGGTAGTGTGACAGTCAAAGTTACTTATACAGAATAAAATTTAAAGGGCTAGTTTATTCTAGTCCTTTTTTAACTAATATATTTATATGAAATACGTATATAGGAGGTAATACAATGGATGCTTTAAATTTATTAAATGCAATTTACAAAAGAGAATTAGCAGACGCTAATGAAAAGAGGGTGATGACTGAGGCACAATGTGAGATTTACAAACAACAGGTGGAGCAACTTAAAAAAGAGTTAAGCGAATTGAAGGAGCCACCTAAAAAGTAGGTGAATGTATGAGTGATGAAAAGGTGCAAGAATTATTACTAAAATTAATTGAAGATGTAGCAACAATCAATACAAAATTAGACAATATTAATGCACAAAGACTAGCAAGTAGAATGGACTTAATTGAGGCACAAACTAGAGAACAAGAACGAGTAATAAAAAGTTTAGAAAAGCGAAGTAACTCTTTAGAAGATTTTGTACGTAATAGTTTGGTAGAAAAAGAAAAAACCAACAGAGCCTTGTGGACTTCTGTAGCACTCGCTATATTCAGTGTTGTGTTAACAATAATTACTAATATTATATTATAGGAGGTGTTAATATGAAACAATTTTTATTCAATCATCCAAAACTTAGAAATCCATACTTTTACTTATCAGTAGTCGCATTGATTTTTAGTGCTAGTGGAGTGGATTTTAATCAACTTACAAGTTGGCAATTATTAGGTCAAGCACTATTAAATATAGTAGACAACCCAGTATCCGTAGTTGCTGTTATTACTGCATTCCTAGGAATATGGAATGATAACTCAACAAAAGGCTTAGACGGTTGGAAACATCAATAATTATTAAATAACTACTCTATTGTATTAGAGTGAAGGAGAGGTGTAATAAAATGAGTAATATTAATAGGGATTATTTAATAGTATTAAACCCCAAAACATCAAAGGTTACAGTACCAGAATTAAATTATTATATTTATGACAAATATACTGCAAATTTATTTGTAAACTTAGTAACTGTGCAAAATGGCAAAGCGGTAAATATACCCGATGCAGACCAATATAAACTGGTTCTTCATGTGGTAAAACCTACTAATGAGATACAAGACGTAGAGAATATAGAATTAATTAGTAAGGAAAAGGCTCTTTTCCAAATAGAGTTAGACCAAGAACTTACTAAAAATATAGGACGCTATAAATGTGAGTTATTAACTATTGATAAAACTGACCATATTGTACAGTCAGCAAAATTTAGTTATAGGGTTAAAAAATCTATTTATAATGATTTAGACGTGGTTACTGAAACACCACAATATCCAATAATTATAACATTATTGGACAAATTACAAGACATAGATAAATACGAGGAAGAACGTAGAGCAAACGAGGTAGCCAGGGTGGCTGCTGAAAAAGCACGTGTTAAAGATTATACAGACTTAAGACAAACAGTAACAACTGACATAGATACTATGCAGGAAAAAATAGACAGTTTTGACGGTAAAGTACAAGAAGTTGACAATGCAGTGCAACAAATGAGAACTAATATTGATAACTATCAAACTGAGAAAAATGAGGAATTAGATAATTATAAAACACAAAAGGATACACAAATAAATACTTCCATAAAAAATATGGAAACTACAATAGACACTTATAAAACTGAAAAAGATACTCAAATAAATGACAAAATAACACAACAAGATACTAAAATTGATAAGGCTATAGCCTTACAAAATAAAAATATACAAGCAAGTACTAAGGCATTAAATGATAAACTTGATGCAGCAGTACAAGACCAAAATGATACAATAGCAGCTAATAACCAAGCACAAAACAAAGTTATTAGTGATGCAGTAGCAGCTCAAAATAAAACTATTAATACTGTAGTGGAAAGTGATAAGAAACAAAACGATAGCATTAATGCATTAAAACATAATCAAATTTCTAGTATAAAGGCTATTAAAACATTACAAGATAAAGACATAGCACATGAGGAGAGAATGACTGCAATAGAAGCAGTTAATGTTGAGCAAAATAATAGACTAGATGCCATAGAGATTAAAAATGACCAACAAGATAGTAGACTTAATGACGTTGAAGCTAAAAATAAAAAACAAGACTTGGACTTAAAATGCTTGTTTGCTGAGTCCCATAGTGAACGTATTACACTTGAGGATGAAGTAGGTAATAGTGTTTTCCTACAAAACAGTAAACAAGGGTTTGCTACAGTAGATGAGTTAAAAGGTAACACTTTAGTCAACTGCAATAAAGATACTGACAAAGAATTAATACTTAATGGTAATATAGACACTAGTGGTTATAGTACTGTTACTACTACAGAGGGAGTAGATGGTGGACTAGTTGATGTAATGTGTGAAGGAAACACTATGGTTAATGTATGTGAACAAGAAGACCCAATAGCAATAACTAAAAATTATGAAGTAACTACTGGAAATCATATAGCATTACAAGGTGAATATGATGGTAAATGTAGACCTGTATTAAATGGTAATACTTTAGTAAGTTACCAAAAATCAAGTATAGATAAAGGTAAGCAATTTACTGTAAATGGACAATATCAATATAAATCTATAAGTACCTTAAATACAACTGTTAAAGATAAACTTTATTTTAGAATAAAGTTTACAGTAGATGAATTAAACACAACTTCACAAGAAGTTAACATTTTTACACACTACCCGGGAGGGTATATGACACCTGTTAAATTGTTTAAGGACTGTACAGTAGGAAAAATAGAAGAAGTAAGTACTATAAGAGAACATGAACAAGCCCGTGCAGACCAAAAATATATGATGTTATCAATTGGTATGTATGCACCAATGCCCGAAGATGTACCGGAAGGTAGCCCAGTGTGTAAATATACTATACATGATTATGTTATTTATAATTTAACACAATTATTTGGAGCCGGTAAGGAACCTGAACAGGAGTGGTGTGATAAAAATTTACCTTACCTTGAAGGAATACAAAGTAGTTTTGAAGATAAGTTAATTACAGACGAAAATGATGCAAATAATGGTAAATATAAAGTAGACTATAAAGTTACTGGTAAGAATAAATTTGATAAAAGTAAGACTTTAGATGGATATGAAATAAGTAATGAAGGACATGGAGCTATTAATACAAACACTAAATGGTTTATTACAGATTTTATTCCAGTAATTCCTAATACATCATATACAATCAGTGGTAAATCTAATGGAAATGTGGTGATGTGTTATAACAAAAATAAACAGGCAATGTCTAATATTACTAGTGGTGGTACTTCATATATTACAATTCCAAATAATGTTAGATATATAAAACTAAATGGATTTTTAACTCAAAAGGATACATTCCAAATAGAAGAAGGTGACACAGCAACAACTTATGAGCCATATAAAGAATATACTAAAACATTTTATTTAAACTCACCATTATTAGAAGGAGATACTATAGAAGATGTAAATGGTAAAGCAACTCATGTGCATAAATATGGTAAAGTTGTATTAGATGGAAGTAATGACGAAGGTTGGGTAGATAATGCAACTGAAGGCGACACCATTAATGGGCATAGTATTTACAAAGGAGTTAATATATATAGTAACGGTGAATGTATGTGTGATAAATTGCCTGTATATAATTCTTCCAAGGAAGTAGAAAATTTGACTAATTTTGTGATATTAAGCAGTAATGGAACAGTAGTAGTTAATGTAAAAGGCGCTTCAACTATAGGAGAAGTTAAATCCTGGTTACAATCTAACCCTATAACATTAATTTCTAAATTAAAAACACCAACATATGAAACTATAAGTAATGATTCAATATTATGTGATAGTTATGTAAATGGACATTTAGATGTAGATACAGTAGTGCCTATAGATAAAGTAGCATTTAATAGCATTAAATTAAAATTAAAATATTTATATACTAATACTCCATATACAATTCAATTTGAAAGTGATAATATAGGGCAATTACACTACTATATGGGTGGTGCTTATGGTGATATTAATATAGTTAAAGGTATTAATAAATTTAACTTGACAACTACAGATACAATAAAGTGGTTAGCTTTAGATTTAAATGGTATAGGTTTTAATGCTTCTAATATAGTAGTAACACCTAAAGTAGAGCAAACTTTTGGATATTTCAAAGGAATGAAAAGTGTTGGTGAAGGTGAAGATTTAGAAGTAGTAAGTAACAATAAGAACTTATTTACAAGCGAAATTATAGATGCATTGTGTAACTTAGATAATTGGGTAGGTAATGGGGCTTATAGAGATAATTATGTAGCATATAATTTAATGAATTTTAAAACTGGTATAACATATACAAATACAATTCCAGCTATTAAAGTTCCACCAAAATTTTATCCTATATTATTCTTACCAAACACATCCAATGGTAGTTTTTTAGGAAGTGGAATGTATAACAATAACACAAATGCTGAAATTACTATAAGTGCAGCAAACTTCACTTTTTCACTTAAAAATGAAGAAAAGTTTCGCGCGTTTGTTGACCCTTGGAATAATGAAAGTATGCAAAAATTAAGAAAAGTTTTAGAACAAAATATCCAAACAGAAATTGGGAACAAAAGTACAGAATTTATAGAACCAAAACAAAATAAGCAAACTATAACACATGAACCACTTAGAGGACTTCCAAATGGCATAAAAGATAAATATGTAATAATAGATGGTAAATGGTATATAGAGAGAAATTGTATGGCAGTACAATTTAAGGATTTAAAATATAGTAGAACAGACGTATATCAAAAAGCTGAATTCCCAGATGTTATTGGTTTTAGATTATCTGATACAGGAATACAACCTCCTATACTATGTGATAGATTTGCTTATACTAATGATAGAATAATTAACTTTGGAGAATTATTAACTAATAAAGAAGCTATAAATATTACTAGTAGTAATACTATGGACGAATTTTTTATAACTATACAAAAGACAAAATTACAAACTTTAGATTTTAAAGGATTAATGAAATATTTTACTGACAATCCAATGGAAATTATTACTAAAGCAACTACAACAACATATGAACCAATAGAATATAATTCTTTTGAAGTATACTCAAATACAACTCATATATCTAATAACTCTAATATACCTTGTAACATGGTAATTAGAAATAGTGGTTTTAACTGTATACTAAAACCTAATACTACCTATACTGTATCTTCCAATAATGGTTTGAGCAGTGTAGTAACTAAAGATAGTATAGGTGATAGTGTATTAAGATTTTATGATAAAGATACTACTAGTGTTACTAAAATGAATAAAGTACTTGTATTAGAAGGTGATTATATTACTGGAAATCCACCTATCCCTGCATTCTTTAAAGGCATGGAAAGTACATTTGAGCAACAACTAGTTACAGATGAACAAGATAAAAATTATGGTAAATATAAAGTAAATGTAAAAGCTACTAACCCAGATAATAAACAAGAAAATAACATAACATTCTACCTTAAAGAACCATTAAGAGGAGTAGGAGATATAAAAGATAAAGTATATGTAAAAGAAGATAAAGTAGTGGTGGAAAGAAATTGTGCTAGTGTCACTTTTAGTGACAGTGTGGATGAAGGTGATTGGTATATGCAACCCATAGGACATTATCAAATAACATCACCTTATAATATACATTTAAAACAAAATTTGGGAGCTATATGTAACAAATTACCAGTTGGAGATAATACTGACCAAGTATATATATTCCCTATATTACAAGGGGATATTAGTTATATTCGTGTACAAAATGGTGTAACTAAATGGAAAACACTAGAGCAATTCAAACAATATTTACAACAAAATCCAATAACTGTAATATACCAACTAGCAACACCAACATACGAAGAAGTAGAATATTTTGACTTAAAATTATTTGTTGAAATATTTAAAGATACTACTATTATATACAATAGTAATATACCAGTAACAAGTACAATAAACTACACATTCTCAGTACCAATAGTGGAACAAGTGAATACACTAAGTAAAGATGTTACTGCAGTACAAGAAAGTGCTAATACTGTTATGACGTTGGTTAGTATTATGGAAGATGAGGTGAATAAGTAATGAATGAGGAAATCTTTAGAGCCATAGTAAGAATGGCTGTACAGCAAGCTAGAGCTATAACAGATGACGCTAAGGCCTTAGAAGTGAAGGCACTATATAAGCAATGGGACAAACAAATAGGTAAGAAGCTAGAAGTTGGAGAATATGTTAACTACAACGGAGTACTATATAAAGTTCTACAAGCTCACACAGTACAAGAGACTTGGACACCTACTGATGCCCCTTCACTATTTGCTAAAGTATTAATAGACCCATCAGGTGAAACAATACTAGATTGGGAACAACCAGGTAGTACTAACCCTTATATGAAAGGTGACAAAGTCAAGTTTAATGGCAAGATATATGTATCAACAATAGATAATAATATCTGGTCACCAACAGCTTACCCAGCTGGTTGGAAAGAGATATAACGAGGTGATATTATGAAAACTAAAAACGGTTTTACATTATTAGAAAGTCAAAAGGATGTTAAAAATTGGTTAGCAAAACAAAAGGTGAGTAGAACAATAACAAAATTACAAGTACACCATATGGATATGCCTAGCTACAGTACATGGGAAAAGACCGATAAAAAGGTCTTTTCCGAGCCTCATTTTGGTAGAACTGAGTCCTTGGACAGTTATGGTAAAAGTAAATGGCATAGTAGTGATGGACATGGTCATTACATTGCTCAACATTTTAATGTATTTCCAGATGGGAAAATAACAACAGGACGTAATTTGAATAGTACTCCAATAGGAATTAGAAAATGGAATGAACATGCTATATGTATAGAAATATATGGCTGTTTTGACAAAGGCCACGACAAAATGACTGATGAACAAAAGAAAGCAGTAATATATTTATATGGTGAACTATGTAAGAGATTTCATATACCAGTAAACACTACACATATAAGACCGCATTGTTGGTTTACTGCTGGAGGAACTTATTTAGGTAAATATAATCCTTCAAGAAGTGCCAAAACTTGTCCCGGCACTGCATTTTGGGGTTATGGTTGTAGCCCTAAAGGGTTTGCACATTTTATAAATGATGTAAAGAAATATGTAGAAGGTAAAAAGGAAGAACCTAAAGAGGAAAAACCTAAAGAATTTAAACAATATATAGCACGTTGCACCACTGACGGACTTAATTGTAGAAAAGGTGCTGGCACAAAATATCCTGTAGTGGATGTTATAAATAAAGGTGTAGCCATAACAATAATAGAAGAAAAAGAAGTTGATGGAGGTACCTGGTGCAAAGGTAAAGCCGGGTACTGGGTAAATAAAAAGTACTTAGAATTTGTTAGATATGTATAAATATATAAAAGTTCCTACATAATATATGTAGGAATTTTTTTTATTTAAGACACTTGATTAATTATACAGGTAGTGTTATAATTATGTTAATAAAAAGATAAGGAGATGTTATTAATGAGAGAATTAAAATTTGGTGTTGAAATTGAATTCTTTGGTGCAAACTATGTAACAGTTATAGAAAAACTAAGAGCTGCTGGAATTGCAGTAGCCGACTTTAGTGGATATACTCATAAAGTTATACCTCAATGGAAAGTTACAACTGATTCAAGTGTTACAGGTCGTAACACAGGATTATATAGAGGTTTAGAACTTGTAAGCCCTATATTATACGGTGATAAAGGTTTAGACGAACTAGCTAAAGTATATGAAGTATTAAATAGTTGTGGTGCACAGGTAGATAAAACTTGTGGAACTCATGTACATTTTGATATAAGTGATTTTACAGTACAAGATTGTAAGAACTTTTTAAACTTATATTATAATTACCAAGGTGTTATAAATTACTTGGTGCCACCTAGTAGACGTAAAAACGAATATTGTAGAACACTTAGAAAAACTCAACTAGAAACAATTAATACACAACGTATTTCAAGTATAAGAGATATAGCCGATGTATTATGGACTAGATACAGTACAGTGAACCTACAAAGTTATGTTAAGTATGGGACAATAGAAATTAGACAACACGGAGGAACAACTGATTTCGAAAAAATGGAAGCATGGATAATATTAATGTACCAATTATTAGACAGTGCCAAACAACAAGAAAAAGTACATTTATGTAATAGAAAATACACAGTTACATTTAAAAATTTAAACCGTTTATTAAAACAAACAAATTTAAATGATACTTGTATAGGTGATTACTTAACAACAAGATTTAATGGATTTAAGGAGGTGATATAGTATGCTAACACTAGAACAATATAAACAAATACGCAAGGTAAGGGACGAAAGTCCTTTTACCTGCAACATAAATATAAACACATATATTGACGGTGTAAGATTTAGACTAGCACAATGGTATGGCATACCAGAAGAAGAAATAACGGATGAATTTATTTATAAATTTTTAAAAAAGTTGGATAAAACAGTTGATTAATTATATATGAACTGTTATAATAATGTTAATAAAAGATAAATAAAAAAGAAAAAAGGGGTTGTTATTAATGAGAAAAAGTATAGAAGCTATAAAAGGAGATAAATTACAAAACATAAGAAATAATGAAATATATTTGGTAGCAGATGTTTGTGGTAACACATTTATATTAAATGATGAAGATGGCATAAGTAAAATGTACACATTAAGTACTATAAAAAGATGGTTTAAAATGTATGAAGAATATGTAGCACCTGTAGTAGAAGAAAAAATAGATGAATTTGTAACTAGAACTGGTCGTCCTGCATTACCACCACAAACTGGTATAGAGGTTAATAGAGATGATGTAAATACAGTTATAACTAATAATGGTTGCATACCTAATCAAAAGAAAGAATACCTAGGTGTATATAAAGAGGGTCAACGTGGTGCAGTATGTATGGTAAGATTTAATAAAAAAGGTAATATGCACATAGACATGAAACCTAGTGTATACGATAAATTAGACTCAAACTATAGATACACATTAGAAACTAGATACGACACAGGTATATATGACAAGAGTAGAGGTTACTTTAGAATAAGTGGTGTAAATGATTTAGAAGTATTACAAAATGTAATAATAGCTGGAACAATGTAGGGGAGGAAACTCCCCTAACTTTATTGGAGGTGCAATATGAGGATAAAAATAGACAAAGGAATAAAATTTAGGGGTAACTCCTTATTTATAAAAATGAGTGGTAATGAGTTAGAGTATTTGGATGTTATTAAGTCTTTTAACTGCTATTACCACAAAGGTAAGAATATGTGGGAATTACCCAAAGTAGCATTTAAAACTATACTTGATAAGTGCAGCAATTGCGATATTAGTATAGTGGGTAAAATACCCAAAGATTTTGAAGATTATTTAAAATTACTGGACAACTACGATAAACCACTACCAGAGTATGAAAGTAAAACCGTGCCATACAGTTACCAAATGCATAGTTTTTTATACTCTAAAGACCATACAAAATTTTTACTTGCGGACGAACAAGGGTTAGGAAAAACCAAACAAGCATTGGATATTGCAGTAAGTAAAAAGGGACAAATGAAACATTGTCTTATAGTGTGTGGTGTAAACGAGTTAAAATGGAACTGGGTACATGAGGTAGCAGTTCATACTAATGAACGTGCCCATATATTAGGATTTAAGGACGGTAAAATAGGTAGTGTACATGATAGGTTATTAGACCTACAAAATAAACATGAGGAATTTTTCTTAATTACTAATATTGAAACACTACGAGACACTAAAATACAGGAATACATAAAAATACTTTGTACGTGTGGTGTAATAGGTATGACCATAATAGATGAAATACATAAGTGTAAGAACTCAACCAGTTTACAAGGTAAAGCCATTCATTGTTGCTGCACATACTATAAGTTAGCACTTACAGGTACGCCGATAATGAATGCTGCTATAGACTTGTATAATGTACTAAAATGGTTAGAGGTTGAGAACCACAGTTTAACACAATTTAAGAGCCACTACTGTATTATGGGTGGCTTTGGTGGATACCAAATAGTGGGTTATAAACATTTAGACCAGCTACAAAGTAGACTAAGTAAATATATGTTAAGAAGGAAAAAAGAAGATGTATTAGACTTACCACCTAAAATTTACATTAATGAACTACTGGAGATGGATACGGGGCAAACTAAAATTTATAAAGAAGTGGAACAAACTATACAGGACAATATAGATAAAATACTTTTATTACCGAATCCATTAACTGCACTAACACGTTTAAGACAAGCTACCGGCAACCCGGATATTTTAACCACACAGCAAGTAGGTAACATCAAATACAAGCGTATGCAGGAATTAGTGGAGGAAGTAGTGGATAATGGTGGTAAAGTTATTATTTTTAGTAACTGGGCAAAGGTCATTGAACCAGCATCCAAACTACTGGAAAAATATAACCCAGCTTGTATAACCTCTCAAGTGCAGGACAAGGATAAACTAATAAGGGAGTTTAAAGAAAGCCCTAAATGTAAGGTTATATTAGGTACAATAGGGTGCTTAGGTACAGGGTTTACTTTAAACGAAGCTAACACAGTAATATTTTTAGACGAGCCTTGGACTAGTGCAGACAAACAACAAGCCGAGGACAGGTGCCACAGAATAGGTACAAAGGGCACAGTAAATATTATTACCTTATTATGTAAGGACACTATTGATGAAAAAGTACATAAAATAGTTAATAGCAAACAGGAATTATCTAATGAAGTGGTAGACAATAAAAAATTATTTAAAGAGATTATGGAGGGATAGATATGAAAATAATAGATGGAAATATGTATTATAGCCTTACTGAAATTGGTGCCATTATTGGTAGAACAAAAGCTACCATTTTAAGATGGTATGAATACGAAGAAATGTTGCCCAAAGAACAACGTACATTACCAAACTACATAACACTGGGTGAGCAACACGCAAAATATTTTGCAGCACATGACGTTGATACTTTCCAGGAATTTATGAAAAATACCAAACGTGGCACTATGAAAAATGTCAGTGATAAGTACAACGGTAACTTAGTAAATAACGAATAATTTATATACTTTATATAGGGTTTTAACCCCATAGCACCTACTTAAAATAGGTTTTATGGGGTTTCCCAAATAAATACTTGAGGAGGCTAAAAAATGAATGATTTAGGGGTTTTATTAAGTAAACTAGCTGAAATAAAAGAACTAAATAAAAAGAATAAAGACGTGGAAAATAACTTAATTAAAAGTACCAAAACTGTATTAGAGGAACAAGGTATTACTAAGGGGGAATATGATGGCGTAAAAGTTAGTTATACAACCAGTACTAAAAGTGAGTTGGATGATACTTTGCTAATACAAATATTATTAAATATGGCACAAGAAAAACCTGAAATAATGGACTGTCTAATTAAGACTTATGCCATAGATGAAGATAAATTAGAAGAATTAATATATAATGGTATAATAAGTACAGACGACATAGCACCGGCATTTAAAGAACACCAATATAAAACTTTAAGAGTAAAGAGGGTGAAATAATGACACTACCAGGATTCAATGTTAATAAGGTACCAACTATACAAACTAAATTAATAGAAGAAATTGTAGACTACCTTAATAAACAAGCCGGGACTAAATATAAATATACTGCAAAAAATACTGTAAAATATATTACTGCACGTCTAAAAGAAGGTTATACAATAGAGGACTTTAAATATGTTATAGACGTAAAGGTTGCTGAATGGGGTGGTACTAATATGGAAATGTATATTAGACCACAAACTTTATTCAGTAATAAAATGGAAAACTATGTTAACCAACCAATGCCACGTAAAAACCGTGCTAGTTACCAGGTTGAAAATGATTATAAACACGACACAACTAATAGAAGGATTTAATCCTTCTATTTTTATGTTTAAGTTAGTAAACACCACAAAATTTCTATACTATATAAAAAAACCTTTTTTAAAATAAAAATTTTTTAAATTCGTAGTTAGTAAAATCGACTTTTTTACTATACTATATATAAATAATAATTATAAGTAAGATTGAAAAAATAAAAGTAAAATTAACTAACAAATCGCCCGTTGGAAGTTTATTATGTAGCAAAGCTACATAATTCTCTACAACTAAAAAAGGAGGAGTTTATATGTTAATTACTAATAATTATTTAGTGGTAACACCAAACAACTATTTTTTATGTAATGATATTAGACATATAATAAATAGTATAAAACACAGTTGCTACAGACTTAATGCTACACAATTAAAAAGTTTTAATAGTTGTATTAGCACACATATTAAAAATAATAAGTTTAGAGAACCACTTAAAAAGAGTGGCACTAGAAATAAGTTTATTATTAAAGATAATATATATGTAGTAAAGTTAACTAGTGACGAAATAAAAATGTTTTTTTAGGGGGTGTTAATTATGGACGAAAAATATAAATTATATAATGGTGATTGTTTAGAGGTTATGGATAAGTTGATTGAGCAAGGAGTAAAAGTGGATGCAGTAATATGTGACCTTCCATACGGAATAACTGGATATAAGTGGGATAGTGTAATTCCCTTTGATGAAATGTGGGATAAAGTGAATAAATTAATTAAAGCTAATTGTGCAATTGTATTATTTGGACGTGAACCTTTTACAAGTGCACTAAGAATGAGTAATATAAGCAATTATAAATATGAATGGTACTGGAATAAAATTAGTAGTGGTAATTTTGTTGGGGCAAAGTTTGCTCCTTTTAAAATAATTGAAAATATTTGTATTTTTAGTAATGGGAAATGTCCCTATAATCCACAAATGATAGAACGAACTGAAAAAGAAATAAATGATTATATTACAAAGAGTCGTAATAATAATATTACAGTTAAAAATGATTATTTATATGATGGATTTAAAAGTGGTGTTATTGTTCCTTCATCCAACCCTAAATATAAATATCCCGTTAATTTATTAAATTTTAACTGGAAAGCTAAAGAATGTAATAGTAGATATAGAGTGCACCCTACTCAAAAACCAGTAGACCTACTTGAGTATTTAGTTAAAACTTATACCAATGAAGGTGATTTAATATTAGATTTTACAATGGGGAGTGGCAGCACAGGAGTAGCTTGTTTAAATACTAACCGTAGGTTTATAGGAATAGAAAAGGAAGAAAAGTATTTTAGTATAACCAAACAGCGACTAGAAGATGCTAAATTGAATAATAGACAAAAGAAATTATTTTAAAGTTAGTAAACTGCATAGTTTTTCTATACTATATATGTAACTTATTATTAAATTATTTTATTATTTTAATTTTTATTATTTTCTTATATGACCCAATAGTGTATAATAAGAGAGTAGGTGATTAACTTCATATAACCAACTAAGAAATTATTAACAATCCCCATATACATTCCAGTGGCCTGGTAAACCACTGGAATTTTTTTTATTTTAAGTTAGTAAAACACCACTTTTTTCTATACTATATATGTAAGGAACATGGGAAAACCCCCTTACATACTTAACCCCTTAATATATATTTTTTACCCCGGTACCAATTCCCCCAGGTATCGGGGGTTTTTTTATGTTAGTAAAAGTGCCATTATTACTATACTATAAATAAAGGAGGTTTTAGTATGTATGATGTAAAAGAATTTAAATTCAATAGGGACAAGTGCTGGTTTAGAGCTAACTGCCCTATGTATAATACAAAAGAGTGTAACTGTAGTTGCAGTGTATATTTTCAATATTATTATTTGGTTAACTTAGCAAATATACCACCAAATAAGCAACAACCCGAACAACTAAAATTAAGTGCAGGTAAGGATATTAAAAAGTATGAATATCTTAATAATGTAAAAGAAAATATTAATGAATTTGTACAGGACGGGTGCAACCTATATTTATATAGTCCTTATTATGGCAACGGGAAAACTACATGGAGTATTAAACTAATGAGTAAATATTTTAGTAACATTTGGAATGGTAATGGGACACGCTGTAGAGGACTATTTATTAATGTAGACGAATTTTTAATGGCTAAAAGAAATGCCATAAAACACCCTAACTTAAGATTAGAAGAAATGGAAAAATTAATTCCGACAGTAGACCTTGTAATATGGGACGACATAGGGGTAACTAAATTAAAAGAATATGACCACCAAATACTATTCAGTTTAATTAACCCACGTATAGTTAATAATAAAGCAAACATATTTACAAGTAATGTTATAGACGACCAGTTGGACGAGAATATTGGTGGTAGGTTGGCGAATAGAATATTAGATACAAGCACAATAGTGGAGTTTACAAATAAACCACAAAGGAAACCGAGAGAGGTGAGAATATAATGGTGCAACTACAAGCAATTAACGACATATTAAATAATAATAATTTAGACCAGTATACAAGCCAAGGTATAACAAGTGAATATTTTAAGGATTACCAAGAGGAATTTGCGTTTATAAGTACCCACTTTAGAACTTATGGTAAGGTGCCAGACTGGGAGACATTTATGGGAAAATTCCCGGACTTCGATGTAGTAGAAGTTTTGGAGCCACTAAAATATATTATATATAACCTTAAGGAAAATTATTTATTTGACCAGGGGGTTGCACTATTTCAAACTAGTGGTGAAGTATTAGAACAAAATGCCTTTGACGGGTTACAGCATATAGTAACAAGGGCACAACGTTTACTTGACCAAACTGTACAAAGTAATGGCGTAAACATAAATAATATGGTAGATGAAAAAATAAAGGACTTAGAAAATAAACGTGCTAAAGGTGGTATGCTTGGAATTGGTAGTGGGTTACCTGAACTAGATAAAATACTTAATGGGTGGCTACCAGGGGAAGAACTGGTAACTATAGTTGGTAGGGTTAACCAAGGTAAGTCCTGGTTGCTGCAAAAGTTTTTAACCGAAGCTAATAAACAACATAAAAAAGTACTCCATTATAGTGGTGAGATGGGTGTATTACAGGTGGCATATAGAAATGATACTTTAGGTATGAACTACACAAACTCACAATTAATGAGAGGTACAATAGCAGATGGAGACTATAAACAATATATTAACGACTTGGAAACTAATAAAGAATTACCACCATATATAGTAGTAACACCTGTAGACTTTGGTGGTAAAATGTTAACTGTAAGTAAACTACGTGCACTTATAAAAGAGTATAAACCGGACATAGTTGGCATAGACCAAATATCATTAATGGAAGATGAACGACGTTTAAAGGGTGACCAAACAAGAACACAGTACACACATATTGCACAGGATTTATTTAATATTAGTATAGAATTTAGTATTCCAATTATAGTGGATGCCCAAGCCAACCGTAATAAAGCGGATATGGATAAACCGGAGAACCCCGAATTAGCCGACATAGGTGAAAGTGATGGGATTGCACAAAATAGTAGTAGGGTTATATCACTTGTGCAGACAAAAGCTGGGTTAAGCCTTAAAATTACAAAAAATAGATATGGCGAAAATAATAAACAGTTATTATATGTGTGGGATATAGACAACGGTATTTTTACATTTGTGACTGAGCAACTGGACGAGGGACAACAACCCGACGAGGTGCAACCACAGTTACCATTTAGAAATAATAATAAAATAAATGATGTAACTGATGTTTTTTAGTTAGTAAATTTACAATTTTTTCTATACTATATATGTAGAGGTAATTGTGGCGGCACAATCCTCTACTCATAATATAACTCCCTTTCTTTTTTACCCTGGCATTGGAGCGGACAGTGCCAGGGGTTTTTATTTTTTTTAATTTGTTAGTTAGTAAATTTAAATAATAAAATATAATATATTTAAAGGAGTTGGTTATATGTTAACAGGTAAAAAAATAAGAGAAATGGAAATAGAAAAGGACTTAGTAAGGGAATTAAAATGGCTTATAAATAAAGCAGTGGACGAGGGGGACTTAATATTTGAACACTTAGACCCATTGTTTGATTTATTATATAAAGTACAGGAGGGATAATTATGTTACATGAAAGATGTGAACAATGTGAGGAAAGATTAGATTATGATTATATAGTTTTAGAGTTACCGGACTATTGCAGCTATAAAGAACTTAAGTTTTGTAGCACTGAATGCTTAGACGAGTGGATAGAAAACTTTAGTAGATGGGAGTTGTGCGAGGATGATTAATGTTAATGGCATGGAAATAGATACAACGTACCAACAGTTATTAATAGACCTAAAAGGTAGTTTAATGTGCAATGGAATTTTTTTACTAAACAATATAAAACCCACAGGAGATAATATAATGATAACTTGTCCAGTACATAAAGACGGACATGAACATAAGCCCTCCTGTGGGGTTTCTATTGTACCAAAGTATCAAGGTACTAAAATAATAGAACCTGGGACTGTACATTGTTTTACTTGTGGTTACACTGCTACACTAAGTAGTTTTATTAGTAATTGTTTTGGACATAATGACGGTGGCATATTTGGTAACAAATGGATTAAGGCTCAGTATAACACAGGACTAACCCATAAAACCCGTAAAGTGGAGTTAAATTTAAGTAGACGAGTAATTACTCACAAAGAGCTACCAACCGTGCCAGAGGAGGTGCTACAAGGTTACAGGTTCACTGTTGGTTACATGTATAGTAGAGGTTTAACCGACGACATTATTGAGCAATTTGATATAGGGTATGATAGAAAAGATGATTGCATAACTATACCCGTACCTAACTTAAAAGGGGAGGTAAAATGGCTACAACGTAGAAGTATTATAGGTAAAAGTTATTATATACCAAGTGGGGTAAATAAAACGGACTACCTATTAGGTGCCAGTGAGGTATTAAAGTTAAAACTATATAAACAACCAGTATATATAGTGGAATCCCCATTTAATATGCTAACCCTTTGGAAGTTAGGGTTGCCTGCAATATGTATATTTGGTACCGGAGGAGGAAACCAATATTCTATGTTAAATAAATTACCTATAAGACATTATATAATAGCTTTAGACCCAGATGAAGCGGGTAAAAAAGGTAGTAAAAAATTGCTACACAACTTAGGTAACACAAAATTATTAAGTAAAGTAAACTACTTGGACAGTAGGGATATCAACGAGTTAGACGAAGAATTTACAAAATTAAAAATTTCACCAATAAATTTATAAAAAGTGTTGCATAATTATATAAAGGTCTATATAATTATAAGTATAAAAAGTAAATAAAAAATATAAGTTACCAGGGGGAATGATGTATGTTTAATGATGTAGTAAAAGTATATGGAATGAAACACACTGATGAGGAGTTATTAAAAGATTACCAAGCAGGGTTACACAATGAAGTTATTGCATACGTATTTGAAACACATAAGAACCTATTTTACCAAGTTAGTAAAAAATATGTTGGTGTTAGCACTGATGAGGTTACAAGTGTTATATTAGAGCAAATATGGAAGTGCTTTGAGGATTACAACCCTGAAAAGAACCATAGTGGCAAACTTACTAGTATGATATGTGTTTACATAAAGAACGCATTGAGAACTCTAACTCAAAGTAACTCAAGTAATAAACGTAAAGCGAACAACGGTGACCAATGTACACCAATGAGTTATTACGAAACAACTGAGGATAGATGGGAGGAAGCAAGTGTTGAGGACGAATACGACAAGGTTGAGTTAACTGACTTAGTTAAAAAAGAGGACTTGTCACCAAAACAATTACAATATTGTATGGTGGCACTAGACCATATGTGTGACTTACAACAATCTCACATGGCAAGGGAAATTGGAGTTAGTACTGCTGGTGTTGTTGGAATTAGACGTGCACTTCAAAAGAAATTAAATTATTTAGTTGGTTAGTAAATAACGAAGTCTTACTATACTATATATAGTAAGACTTTTTTAATACAAAGGAGGTAGTTATATGGAACTACAGGATTGGAAATTAAGTGAGTTAGGAGAAGATATTTGGAAGAAAAAATATCAACGTAATGGTGAGAGCTTTGACCAGTGGTTAGACAGAGTTAGTGGTGGTGATAAACAGGTTGCACAACTAATAGTAGATAAAAAGTTCTTATTTGGAGGACGTATACTTAGTAATAGAGGTATTACCAATAGGGGAGTTACTTATAGTAACTGTTATGTAATAGCACCCCCGGAAGACAGTATTGAAGGTATATATGAAACTGCAATGAAGTTAGCCCGTACATTTAGTTACGGAGGAGGCTGCGGTGTAGATATTAGTACATTAAGACCAAAAGGAGCCGAGGTACATAATGCAGCCCTTACAACTAGTGGTGCAGTATCATTTATGGATGTATTTGAACAAACTGCAAGGGTTATTGGACAAAACGGAAGACGTGGTGCCTTAATGCTAAGTATGGATAGTAGCCACCCAGACATACATGACTTTATTGACGCCAAACTAGATAATAAGTTGGAAAAATGTAATATTTCCGTACGTATGAGTTCCAAGGACATGGAAAATAAACCGGAAATATTAGACCACATTGCAGCAAACAATTATGACTGGGCTGAACCAGGTATATTATTCTGGGACACAATAGAGTCCTATAACTTATTAGACGAGTTTAAAGACTTTAAGTATGCAGGAGTTAATCCTTGTGCCGAGGAACCATTACCAGCTGGTGGTAGTTGTTTACTTGGTGCATTAAACTTAAGTGAATTTGTAGAAAACCCATTTACACCACAAGCTGCATTTAATATACCTGAATTTAAAAGTGCAGTAAGGATAGCCATACGTGCCTTAAACAATGTTTTAGACGAAGGGTTAGAATTACACCCATTAGAAGAACAACAACAATCCGTTAGGGACTGGAGACAAATAGGACTTGGTATTATGGGGTTTGCTGATATGTTACTAAAAATGAGTTGCCAGTATGATTCAGCGCGTGCCTTGACTATTATTGATACCGTAGGTAAAACACTAGTTAATACAGGATTGCAGGAAAGTGCCATACTAGCTAAGGAAACTGAATGTTTCCCTAAATGTAATAAAAAGAAATTACTAGCAAGTACTTTTTTAACAGTATTAAAACATAGTAATGTTATCCAAGATAATACTATTAACCTAATAAAACAATATAGTCTTAGAAATAGCCAATTATTTACTATTGCACCGACTGGAAGTATTAGTACAATGTTAGGAGTTAGTGGTGGCGTAGAACCAATATTTGCCACACATTATACAAGAAAAACTCAATCCCTACACGGGGAAGATGTTTTTTATAATGTATATACACCAATAATACAAAAGATGATTGACATGGAATTAATAGAGGAAGAAAAAGTAGGTAATATAGCTACTGCACAAAATATTGACCCGTTTGATAGAGTTACAATACAAGCTACATGGCAAAAATATATTGACGCAAGTATAAGTAGTACAGTAAATGTAACTAATGATACTACTGTTGAAACTATAAGAGATTTATATCAATCAGCTTGGGAAGAAGGATGCAAAGGGTTAACAATTTATAGAGCTGGTTGTAAAAAAGAAGGTGTATTAGTAGTAGATACACCAAAAGAACAAACAAGTGAAAATACTATACACATACCATTAAGTGACACTTCAATAGACAACTGTGTGGCATATGGCACTCAATTAACTACAGGTTGTGGTAGCTTATGGATGTCAGTATATTTCCATAAAAAAACTGGACAATTATGTCACATATTTTTAGACAAAGGTAGCCAAGGTGGATGTAATAGTTTTATGGTAGGACTTAGCAGAATGATAAGTTATGCAGGTAAATTAGGTGGAACAGTAGAGGGTATATGTGACCAGTTAAACAGTGTACCGGCTTGTCCTTCATATACTGTTAGAACTGTTACTAAAAAGGATACTAGTTCTGGTAAATGTTGTCCAAGTGCCATAGGTAGAGCATTAATGGAATTAAAACAAAGATATATTGCAGACCACAATGAAATGAGTACTGGAGAACTTAAGCCGGAGGAAGTTAAAGTAAGTAACTGCCCTGAGTGTGGTGCTAAATTAAATTTTACTGGAGGTTGCAATAGTTGCCCAGAATGTGGCTACACTAAATGTGATTAATACAAATAAGGTAGGGTGTTAACCTACCTTATTTTATTTGAAAAAAAATTAAAAAAAAATTTCCTAAAACAGTTGTATAATTATATAAGTAATGTTATAATTATGTTAATAAAAGATAAGAAAAGGAGAGATTTAAATGAAAAGATATGAAAGTAAAAAAGGTACATTTTACATTGAACAATTTTGGATGGATAGTAAATACTACATATACAGAGAAAATAAAGTCAGCGATGAATTTGGTACAGTTGGTGAATTAGTTAATGGTTGCAGCTACAAAACTTACGAAGAAGCTGAACAAGATTTAAATGAATTATATTTATAAAAAAGGAGTGATTTATATGACAACAACTAAAAAAGATTTATGGAGAATGTTAAGAAATACTGAAAGTGGTTTAATGGTACACGTAATAGAGGATATACTTAATATATGTAGTACAGACGAAGAAGTACAAAGTTATTTACAAAAGGTATATGAAAATGGTGGTCAATCAGGTGCAATAACAAGCTTAATATACCACCACGAGTGTGAAGAATTTGTAAAACAACACTTAACTGAAGTATTAGACATATATAATGAAGCTAAAGAGTTTTTAGACCCTAAAGAAGAAATAAATGCCGACAAGTTGGCATGGATGGCATACTACGAAACAGTAGTTAATATAATACTTGGCGAACCAGTAGAAGATTTTCATATGTAAAAAGTTTTAAAACCAGGTTAGTAAAATAACCTGGTTTTCTATACTATATATGTAAGTTAATTAAATAAAAATTTAAAGGAGTTGGTTTTAAATGGCTAAAATAAACATTAAGGATGCAGGTAAATTTACAAACGTAGGTTCAAGTGAATACTTTACACTAAAAGATGATGGTGATATTGCTCAAGTAAGAATGTTATATACTGACCCAGAAGGTGGAGATATGGACTTCTTTTTAGTACACCAAATAGAGATTGAGGTCAACGGTAAAAAAGTAAGAAAATATGTAAGTTGTTTAGCAGTAGATGAAGATGGACATATACACAAAGATGATTGCCCATTATGTAAAGCTGGGTATAGAACACAAGAAAAATTATTTTTACAATTATATGACGAAACTGACGGTAAACTTAAAGTTTGGGAAAGAGGTAAAAACTTTGTAGGAAAAATAGTAAGTTTCTTAAATAGATATGGCAGCCTAGTAGAACGTCCAATAGAAATAGAACGTAAAGGTAAAAAAGGTGATACAAATACAACTTATGAAATGTTCGCTTTAGAGAAAGACAACAAGGGTTTAGAGGATTTCCCTGAAAAAGTTGATATAGAAGGAACTTATGTTACAAAAGTAACTAAAGCGGACATGATAGATATAGTAGACGGTATATATGACTGGGGTAACAATAAACCTAACAATAATGAAGAACCTACACCAACTAGACGTGAAGAAGCACCAAGAAGGGAAAGTAGAAGACGTAGAGTTGTAGACGACGAATTTTAATAACAAATAAATAACAAGTAAATACCAGGTTAAATTACCTGGTATTTTTTATAGGAGGAATAATAATGAGTTTATTTAAAGATACATTTAGTCGTTGCAGCAATAACAAGGAGGCTAATAAAAAAGCCTTGGAAGTATTAAGTAAAAAGAAAAATAAAAAAGCACCAGTAACAACAGTGGTGCCAAAAACAATGAAGGATAAAGTGGAGTATGCTAAAATGATGTCCACTAAAATATTTAGTGATAGACTAGATAGAATGGAACTAGTAACCACAGTGGAAAGGTTAAAACAGTTTGATAAAAAAGTAGTGGCAAATGGTATAGTAGCACTGGATACTGAAACAAATGGACTTGATAGAATAGACGGAAAAATAGCCGGTATTTGCTTATATACACCTTATGAAAAAGGAATATATATACCAGTGGGACATATAAGTTATATGACTAATATGGAGCTACAAAGTAATGTACCAATGGAAGTAGTTAGAACATTAATACAATCCTGGGTAGACAACAATATTAGATTTGTATTACACAACGCCAAATTTGATATGCACATACTATATTGGATGGTAGGTGTAAAAATAGTTCCATACTGGGACACATTAATTGGAGGATACTTACTTAATGAAAATGAACCCCACGGGTTAAAAGTATTATGGCAAAAATACTGTACAGGAGAAAGCGAGGAGGTTGGTAAATTTAGCCAGTTATTTAATGGTATAGAATTTAACAAAATACCACCTGATGTAGGTTATATGTATGCAGCATTTGACCCTATAATGACTTTTGAGTTATACCAATTCCAACGTGAATATTTGGATAGGGACGGTAAGTACTGTTATAAAAAAGGACTTGAAAGGGTTGCGGATGTATTTAGAAATATAGAAATGCCACTAATAGAAGTAGTATTTGATATGGAGGCACAAGGGGTAAATATAGATACAGAGTTAGCACAACAACTTAAGGAGAGATATACTACTTATATGGACAATGCCCTTAATGAATTTAATACACAGGTGGCACAACTTGATGAACAGGGTGTATTTAATGACCTAAGAGTTAAGCACCCGGATAAATATAATAAAATAAGCGAGTTAGGAGAAGTAAATATTAATATAGGTAGTAACCAACAGTTAGTAATATTATTTTATGACGTATTAAAATTGGAGCCACCAAAGGGACAACGTAGTGTGGGGGAAGAACAATTAAAACAATTAAACCACCCACTAGTTAACAGTATTTTAGAATATAGGGGTATGGCAAAACTATTAAGTACTTATATTGACGCCATACCACAACATATAAGCAAAAAAACTGGTAAGTTACACGCAAACTTCAACCAGTATGGAGCAAAGACTGGTAGATTTAGTAGTAGTGACCCAAACTTACAAAATATACCAAGTAGAACTAAAAAATTAAGTGATGGCACTGTAATAGATGCTGGACATGATATAAGACAAATGTTTATTGCAGGTCAAGGTAATGTAATAATAGGTGGTGACTTCTCACAACAAGAGCCACGTTGCCTAGCACACATGAGCCAGGACGAACATATGATACAGGCATATTTAGACGGGAAAGATTTATATAGTACCATAGCTAGTAAGTTATATAATATGCCATATGAGGAATGTAAAGAGTTTAGACCTGACGGTACAGTTAACCCAGAAGGTAAACAACGTAGAAGTAGTGTTAAACCTATATTACTAGGAATAATGTATGGTAGAGGTGTAACAAGTATAGCGGAACAAATGAATATTAGTAAGGAAGAAGCACAACAAGTTATAATAGACTTTTACAACCAGTTCCCAAAAGTAAAAGGATTTGTAGACTTTGCACAAGAGAATGCAAGGGAATATGGCTTTGTGGAAACTGCCTGGGGTAGAAAAAGAAGACTACCTAATATGCAGTTAGACCCTATTGAAATTACAGTGGAGAACCATAACTTGGTGGATACATTTAACCCATTGGATTTTAGTTCTACAGGCAACACAGAGGTTAGTGACGAAGTTTACTTTAAGTATTTAAAACTAATGAATAGAGCGTATGGTAAACAAGCTAAGGAAAAAATTAAACAAATGGCAAAAGACGAGGGTTATAAATTAGTAGACAATGGTGGTTATATAGCCGACGCACAAAGACAATGTGTTAATAGTATTATACAAGGTAGTGCTGCTGACATGACTAAAATAGCTATGATACAAATACACGACAATAAAAGATTACAGGAATTAGGTTATAAATTAATTATACCTGTCCATGATGAAGTGTTAGGTGTTTGCCCAAAAGAGAATGCCAAAGAGGTTAGGGACATATTAGAACACATTATGGTGCATGTAGTGGACGGAAAATTTGAAATACCAATGAAAACTGATATAGAATGTACTTATAGATGGTATGGTGAAGGAATAGAAATTTAAAAATATTGAAAACCCGGTTAGTAAATGCCGGGTTTTTTATATACTATATATGTACAACAAATAAAGAAAAAGGAGATGTGTAATAATGGGTGAAACTTGTAAAGCTAAAGAAATTGCAGTAGTATTAAATAGTGGTGGCGTAGATAGTACAACAGCAGTTGGATTAGCAGTAGATTTATATGGAAAAGAGAATGTAATTACAGTTAGTGCTTATTATGGTCAAAAACACGACATTGAGTTAAAATGTGCAACAAATGTGGCTAAGTATTATGGTGTTAAACATATGGAAATTGATTTAAGTAAAATATTTGCATATAGTAACTGTTCTCTATTAGCTAATAGTACAGAAGAAATTAGACATAAAAGTTATGCAGACCAAATAGCTGAGGACGGAGAGGGTATGGTAAGAACTTACGTACCATTTAGAAATGGTTTATTACTAAGTAGTGTTGCTACAATAGCAATGAGTTTGGTAGAAGATAAACCGGATACAATTGCTACTATATATTTAGGTGCCCATGCCGATGATGCAGCCGGTGAAGCGTATGCGGATTGTAGCCCTGAATTTACTGAAACTATGGATAGAGCCATATCAATTGGTACTTATAACAAAGTTAGAGTCCATGCACCATTTGTAAATATGACAAAAGCGGATATAGTAGGTTTAGGATTAAAATTAAAAGTGCCATATGAATTAACACACAGTTGTTATGAAGGGGAAAGACCTTGTTGTGGTACTTGTGGGACTTGTATAGATAGAATAAATGCTTTTAAAGCAAATGGAGCAGTTGACCCTGTACCATATAAAATTAATATAAACTGGGAGGAAAAATAGTATGTATAAAATAATTAAAAAAATGGAAGTTGCAGGAGCACATAAATTAGAGTTACCATATGAAAGTAAATGTAGTAATTTACACGGACACAACTGGAATATAGAAGTACAAATTGAGAGTGAAGAATTAACTGAGTATGGTATGGTAATGGATTTTACACACATTAAAAAAGTTGTAAACCAATTAGACCACGCATATATAAATGAAGTTGTTGGTGTTAACCCAACTGCCGAAAATATAGCTAAATGGATAGCTGACCAATTAACAGGTATGTTCGACGGTATATATGTAAAATGTACTAGAGTTAGTGTGGAGGAAAGTACTCATAACACTGCAATATACGAGGTAAAAGGGGGTTGTAACTGTGGAAGATAGAACTTATAAAGTAAATGAAATATTTTGTAGTATAGATGGTGAAGGTATTAGAACAGGGTTAAGTGCAGTCTTTATAAGACTGTACGGTTGCAACCTAAAGTGTAGTTACTGTGATACCCGTTATAGTTGTGAAAATAAGGAATATAAGGAAATGACTTTACTAGATATATTAGAAAAAGTATTATCATATGGTGTACCCCGTGTAACATTAACAGGGGGAGAACCACTAATACACGAGGGGGTTAAGGATTTAATTAACTCTTTATTAGCAAATGATATTGAGGTAAATATAGAAACTAATGGTGCAGTTGATTTAAGCGAGTTTTGGGAATATAAATATAATAGTAAAGTAATATTTACTATGGATTATAAATGTGCATGTAGTGGTATGGAACATAAAATGATATTAAGTAATTTACACTTATTGCAACCTAAAGATGTTATTAAATTTGTAGTTAGTAGTTATAATGAATTAGAAAAAATGGAATATATACTTGAGGAGAGTGGTTGTAAAGCACGTCCTTATGTATCACCAGTATTTGGTGCAATAGAACCAAAAGAACTAGTTCAATATGTATTAGATAATAATTTAAATAATGTAACAGTGCAAGTACAATTGCATAAAATAATATGGAATCCAAATATGAGAGGTGTATAATATGATAGATACAAAGAAAATAGAAGGTGCAGTAAGAGAAATAATAGAGGCGTTAGGTGATGACCCAAATAGAGCCGGATTAGTGGAAACCCCTAAAAGGGTTGCTAAAATGTACCAAGAGGTATTTGAAGGTATGAACTATACAAACGAGGAAATTGCTGCAATGTTTGATAAATGTTTTTATGACGAGGGTGCAGATGACCTGGTAACTGTATCTAAAATACCAATTTTTAGTTACTGCGAACACCACTTAGCGTTAATGTATAATATGACTGTTAGTGTTGGCTATATACCAAACGGTAAAGTTATAGGACTGAGCAAGATTGCTCGAGTGGCCGACATGGTGGGTAAAAGGTTACAACTACAAGAACGAATTGGAGAAGATATTGCTAATATACTACAAATGATATTAGACACAGAGGATATAATAGTAGTGGTAGAAGGTGAACACAGTTGTATGACTGCAAGGGGTATAAAATCCCGTGGTAGCCAAACAAGGACTGCTACTGTACGTGGTAGATTTAAAACTAATACTGAGTTAAGAAAAGAAGCATACGAATTATTTAAATAAAAAATTAGAGTGGTTAGTTAGTAAACTAGCCACTTTTTATATACTTTATATGTTAGGAGGAGATAATATGAGCTTTGATTTATATTTTGCAGGTGTACAAAATATGAATGCCGAACACGCTATGATGGACAGACATTGTTGTAGACTTTATTCACAACTAAGAGATAGAAATAGGGGACAATTTTGGTTAGACCATAACAGGGAAAATAGTGGTGATAAAAGGAAGGTATTTGTAGACTCCGGTGCATTTAGTGCCTGGTCTAGGGGTAAAGGTATTGATACAGACGAGTATATAAATTATTTAAATGAGAATACTAATGAGTTAACATTATTTGCTAGTGTGGATAATATACCAGGGGAGTTAACAAGAACACCAACACTTAAGGAAAAACAACAATCACCAATTTTATCCTGGGAGAATTATATGTATATGAGAGAACGTGTTATAGACAAGGATAAACTTTTACCAGTTTTCCATATAGGAGAGGATTTTAAATATTTAAGTAATATGTGTAATGTAATATTAGACGGAAAACACATACCATATATAGCCTTGGGTGGTACAGTTGGTATAAAAGATAGAAACGTAAAAAGTAACTGGTATAAACAATGTTTTAAGGTTATACAGGAAAGTAATAACCCAAATGTAAAGGTTCATGCATTTGGTATGACCAGTTTAAACATACTAGAAGATTTTCCATTTACAAGTGCCGACAGTACTAGCTGGTTAATGGTAAGTAATAATGGTAATATAATGACTAAGTATGGCGTTGTATGTGTTAGTGACCAATCCGGTGATAAAAATAACCATATAAGTAAATTACCACCACACGTTATAGACCGTATAGAACAGGACATTAATAAATATGGGGTAACACTACAACAATGTAGGGAAAACTATAAACCTCGCTCAGTGGTGAATGTTAACTATTTACAAGACTGGGCGGACAACTATAAATACAAGGGCAACAATAGATATCAAAAAAGATTATTTTAGGAGGTATATTATGAAGGTAAATACAAGTATATTAAAAAATATGTTGAGTTCAGTAAGTGGTTGTAAACCAAGTAAAATATTAGAAATAACTAATTACTATGAATTAGATTTTAGTGTAGACGGGTTATCACTAAGAGCCACAGACGGTATAAACTTTATAACAGTAAACTATCCAACACAATGCGAGGAGGAAATGACTGTAATAGTAAAAGCTGACCAATTTAGTAAATTAATTAATAAAACTACTAAAGATATGGTAACTCTTAAATTAACAGACAATTATTTAGAGGTAAAAGGTAATGGTACTTATAAAGTGGAAATAGTTAGTGATGAAGTTTACCCAACTTTAGGAATAGATGTAGATAAAGAGTTTACTGTAACTTATACAACTTTAAGTAATGCAATAACTGGTGGTGCTAAAGCTAAAAGTAATGTACCTACTGATGGTGTATTATTTAGCTATTTAGTAAGGGACAGTGAAGTAGTGACTGCGGATGCCATAAAAGTATATAGTACTGAATTGGATGGTAAAGATTTAGAGGACATAGAATTATTAATACCACCAACTTTAGCAAACTTATTATTATCAATAGACGTGGAGAACATTAAATTTATGGTGGACGAGGATTGCACAACACTAAGAGCAGAGGGACAAAATGTAACTATTACTGGGGCATTACAAGAGGGTGCAGACGAGTACCCAGATGTAATACCATTATTAAATAGTGGTTACCCATATACTTGTGAAGTGGATGTTAAAGAAGTTTTGCAGGCATTAGATAGACTGGACTTATTTATAGGACTATATGATAAAGGTATTATAGACTTGGTGTTTAGTGACGTAAATATGACCATAGCAACCTCTAGTAAGTCCGTAGAGGTGGTTGAATATACTAAAGGGATAGATTTACCTGAACCTTTTGTAATAAGTGTAAATAGTGGTTATTTAAAGGACTTATTTAGTGCAGTAGACGAACCTAATGTAAAAATAGAATTTGGTACAGAGGAAACTATTAAGTTATGTACTAAAGATAGTATAATGTTGTTGGCAACTGCCGACGAAGAATAGGAGGTTATTTATGAAACTGAATAAAATAGCCAAAATGGTTAGAGCAGAAAAAAGTAACGAGGTTGCACAGCAATTTGTAAATGACTTAATATATACAATAGAAAAAGAAAATGAAAGTGACTACATTCCCACAAAGGCTTATAAACCTAGTGGGATTGCTGGGTGCAAAAGAAGTTTGTATTACCAAATGATAGGAGCACAACCAGATGAACAAAGTAGTGGTGTAAATTTAGTTGGTATATGTGAGAGTGGTACTGATAGACATGAAGTTTTACAGGATTATATACAACATATGGCAAAATATACTGGGCACTGTAAATGGATTAATGTTGGTGATTATTTACACAACCAAGGGGTTACTGACCCCCAAGTGGTATCACAGGAAGGTAATGAAACTAAGTTATTTAGTAAGAAATATAATATGCGTTTTATGTGTGACGGGTTGGTACAGTATAAAGGTGAGTACTATATAATAGAAATTAAAACTGAAAGTACCCACAAATACAACTCCCACGAGGAGCCACACCAAGCACACAAATTACAAGCAGCTTGTTACTCAATGTGTATAGGGGTACCAAAGGTAATATTTATTTATGAAAATAGAGACAATTGTAGCAAAAAAGGTTATTTATTTGAAGTGCCACAAGAGATGATTGATAATATAGAAGCAACTATACAATACGTAAATGATTGTGTTAAATTTGACGTATTACCACCAAAGGAACCTAAATGTACGTATTGTAAATATAAAAATACTTGTGCTAGGGAGGAAACCAATGAACTATGGTAAAAAGTTTGAAAATAACTTTAAAAAGGGTGTTGGAAAAGAATTAGTAAGATTATACGACACCACTAATGGATATGCAGGGGTGAAAAACCCCTGTGATTTTATTTACTATAAATACCCATACCAATACTTATTTGAGTTAAAAAGTGTAAAAGGTGATAGGTTTGATTTTAGTAACATAACCGACAACCAAAAGGAACAACTGGATTTTTACAGCCATATAAAAGGCTGTAATCCAATGGTAATAGTAGAGTTCAGAGATTATAAAGAAGTATTTATGATACCTTGGAGTACAATAAAAAGAACAATGCAAAATAATAAACAAAGTTTAAATGTGGATGACTGTGAAATTATAGTGGGTATTTCTAAACTACCTGTTACGTACCAAAGGATAAACTTTAAACTGGATAAGGAAACTTTTAATAGTAGAATATTTTTAATGGCTCAGTTGAAGGAGTGTGCGGATAATGAGTAAATTGGATATTATAAAAGAGTTCAATAAACAATGTGGTGATATAGTTAATACTGCATTAACTATTAGTGAAAAATATACAAGTACTTTGGACGACTGCATATACGAGGTTAAGGAATTATTACAAAATACCTCTACACTAAGTAATGACGACTTGGAAAAATATATAGCCTTATTACCTGTTTTAATGTATGAATTAATAGACAAAATGCAGGTATTAGGTGTTAGGGTGGATGCAGCAAAAACACAAAAGAAAACACGTTTTAACACTGCATATATGCATAGTGACGAGTGTACAGTGGCAGCAAAAACAAGTGACGCACAACTAATGGTGGAGGAAGAACAATTTATAGAGGACATATATATAAGAGTGTACAAACAATGTGAAAAGAAATTAGACATTGCTGACATGTTGCACAGTAGTTTGAAAAAATTAATGAACTTAAGACTTAATGAATTTAATGTTACTAGAAATAATATGTTATCCAATGGGAGGGATTTTTAATGGCGAATAAAAAGGTAAAAGTAAAAGTATTTGAAGGTGGAAAAGCACCACAAAGTAATAATGGAAATTGGTATGATTGTTATGTACGTACAGCAAGTGTAAATGGTATAGAGCCTACTGGTAATGTAGTAAGGTTCTCTCCAGGAGATATAGTAGTAGTTAACTTAGGATTTTCTATGGACATGGGAAAAGGCTACGAGGGGTATATATTACCACGTAGTAGCACATTCAAACACACTGGATTATTACTTACTAATAGTATGGGACTAGTTGATGATACGTACTGTGGTGATAATGATGAATGGTTAGCAATGTTTTATAGTACTAGATATGGAGCCCTTAAAAAGGGTGACAGACTAGTACAAATAAGTATTAAAAAAAGTACTCCTTTAGATATAGAGGAGGTGGACGAACTTGGTAACCCAGATAGAGGCGGTTATGGAACTACGAATAGATAATAACTTATACGATATACCTGGTTTTGAAGGACTATATAAAATAACAAGAGATGGTAGGATATATGGTGTTAAACGTAAACATTGGAGAAAATTACAATATGACACTGATGGGTATTTAAAAGTAAAATTATATAAGCAAGGTAAATGTTACTATTATCAAGTGCATAGATTAATTGCAATAACCTTTATACCTAATCCAAATAATATGCCCGTAGTTAACCATATTAACAGTATAAGAGATGATAATAGAGTAGAAAATTTAGAGTGGTGTACGGTGCAACAAAATAATATACACGCCCTAGAATGTGGGAACAGAGATTATAGTAGTAAGGAACATTTATCTAATATGAGTAAAAAACGTTGGAAACGTGATTTGAAGCCCGTAGAGATGTATACCAAACAAGGACAATATATTAAAACATTTATTAATGCTGGTGAAGCCTCCAAACAAACAGGTATTAAACGACAGTATATTGTGGATGTATGTAATGGTGTATGGAACTCCACTGGTGGATATATTTTTAAATACACTACAGGTAAATAAAAAGAAGTGGGTGGTTAGTAAACTACCCACTTTTTCTATACTATATATGTAAAACAAATAAATAAATTATAAGGAGTGGTATATATGAGTAAACCAATGGATTTAGGAATTAAACAAGCTAAAATGACTATGAGTAAAGGAATAGGAGGCCCTTTTGGAGCTTCAATAGTAAATAGTAACACTGGGGAAATAATTTGTGTAGATAGTAACCACGTATTAGGTAATAATGACCCAACTGCACACGCTGAAATATGTGCTATAAGAACTGCTTGTAAAATATTAGGTACTTTTGACTTAACAGGTTACACTTTATACGCTACAGGTTACCCTTGTCCAATGTGTATGGCAGCAATAATATGGGCTAATTTGGATAAAGTAATATATGCCGGTGATGTAAAGGATGCTGAGGAAATAGGTTTTAGAGATGATTTTATATACGATTTTATAAAGGATGGCTGTAAAAATAGTAAAGTGGTACCTGTAGAACATGACCCGAAAGCTAGGGAAAAAGTAAAACAATTATATAAAGAATACCAACAAACTAATAAGGAGATGTATTAGTATGAGAGAGATTGATTTAAAAATGGCTGCACTAAATAAAAAATTTGGTGCTGATATAATACAACAAGGAACTGACATAATAGAAGTGGATAAAATACCATTTAGTTCACCAATGGCAAACTACATGACGTATGGAGGAATACCAATTGGAAAAATAACTGAGTTCTTTGGTGGAGAGGGTGGGGGTAAAACAACCTCCGCCCTTGATATTTGTGGTAATGCCCAAAAGAAATTTGCTGAGGTGTATAATAAAAAAGTTGGGGAATTGGTACAACAAATAGAACTATTACAACAAACTAACACAAAACAAGCGCAAAAGGAAATTAAAAAGTTAAGTGAACAATTGGGTGAAGTGCAGGAAAAAGGTGAGAAACTAGTATTATATATAGATACAGAACAAACTTTGGATACTGAATGGGCTAAGTTATTAGGGGTAGATACAGAGAAAATGATATTAGTAAGACCACAAGAGCAAACTGCTGAACAGGTGTTACAAATAATAATTGAATTAATTAGTACTGGTGATGTAGGTTTATGTGTATTAGATAGTATACCTTGTTTGGTGCCACAACAAATATTTGACGAGAGTATGGAGAAAAAAGCCTATGGAGGTATTTCACAGCCTCTAACTGTTTTTTGTAGTAAAATTTTACCTCATTTAACAGTTAATCAATGTGCCTTTATAGGAATTAACCAAATACGTGAGGACTTAAGTAGTATGTTTAGTACCATAAGTACTCCAGGTGGTAAAGGTTGGAAACATGCATGCAGTTTAAGAATACGTTTTAGAAAAGATACACTACTGGATGAAAATAATAAAGAGTTAAGTAGTAAAGCTGAAAACCCAGCCGGGAACAGGGTTGGAATGGAAATAATTAAAACAAAGGTATGTAAACCAAATAGAAGACTAGGTTATTACACATTAAAATATTTAGATGGTGTAGATACATTATATGATATGCTTAATGTTTGTATGTATTATAAAATAGTACAACAAGCCGGTTCTTGGTATAGGGTAATAGATGAGCAAGGTAATATAGTATTAGATAGAGAGGGTAATGAGTTAAACTTCCAAGGTATGACAAGGTTTTTAAATTACTTACATGAACATGAAGATGTAGTGCAGGAACTATTAACTAGACTTAATGGGGTGATGTTGGATGAGTAGTTATGGTAATAAGTGCCAGGAAATAGTTATGCGTTATAAAAACGGGGATAAGGAGGCAATAAACGAATTACCCCAGTACATAGACAATATGGTATATTCCTTATTAAAACCCTATAAATTATATAATGATAGGGACGAGATGTACCAAGTTGCATGGCAATGTATAATGAAGTGTGTAGACCATTATGACCCGTCCTATGGCACATTATTTACCACCTTTGCATATCCGTCAATAAAAAGAGAACTACGACAATATAGGAACCGTATGGATAAACATAATAGGTACACCACTGACGGGGAGCAAAATATATACAAAATATTATCAATTGATGGGTATATACAGTTAAAACATTGTGGACACACTAGATATACATCATTGGAAAATTACCTGGAAAGTAAAGAGGACGTGGAAACTAGTGCCTTGGTACACGAGCTAAAAGAAATTATTGCACAGGAATTAAAAAATGTTAAAAATGACAAACAACGTGCCATAATAGCTGATTACCTGTATGGTATAAAGGGTACATACATAGCTTATCAATATAGTGTGTCACCTGCATATGTATCACGTGTAGTTAAAGATTTTTTTAGAAAAGTTAAAGAAGAAGTTAGTAAATAAGTAACACCTCCTATACTTTATATGGGAGGTGTTTTTAAATGAGTACGAGAAGTAAAAGTGATGAACAGGAACAATATGTGGCAAACTACTTGGATGGAGAAGTTACACCAAATAGTGGTGCAGGACATACTAAAAAGGGTGATGTATTAGTTGATAAATTTTACTTAGTGGAATGTAAAACTAAAATGCAACCCACAACACAATTTACTATTAAAAAAGAATGGTTAACAAAATTACAAGGACAGTCTTTAGCAATGCACCGACCATATACTGCACTTGTATTTGACTTTGGTAAAGTGGGTGAAGAGTATGCAGTAATACCCTTACAAGATTTAAAAGATTATATAGAAAAATTAAAGGAGGAGTTATAATGAGACAAAATACATCAAGGGCGATTTGTGATAAATGTGGTGGTGATGTAGTCTACTATTCTAAAGATGATTTTGCACTAGATGTTTATAGTGATAACGAGTTTATTTTAAAAGTAAAAGAACCAAGATTTGTATGTAGCAGATGTGGTAAGGAGTTTGATGAATTTATTACTTTATATAAGGAGGAATTATAATATGGAAGCTTTAGCAACTAAATATAGACCACAACATTTTGAGGATGTGGTGTGCCAAGATAATATAAAAAAGGTATTAACTAACCAATTGGAAACTGGGGAGATAAAACAGGCTTACCTATTTTGTGGTAGTGCTGGAACAGGTAAAACTACCAGTGCTAGGATATTTGCAAATGATGTAAATGGTGGTAAAGGTAAACCAATTGAAATAGACGGTGCTAGTAACAATGGTGTTGATAATATACGTAGTATAATTGATGATTGTAGAATGAAAAGTTTGGATAGTAAATATAAGGTATATATAATTGACGAAGTTCATATGTTAAGTATAGGAGCCTTTAATGCACTGTTAAAAGTATTAGAAGAACCACCAAAAGGTGTTATATTTATACTTTGCACAACTGACCCCCATAAAATACCAGCGACTATATTAAGTAGATTACAACGTTTTGACTTTAAACGAATACCACAGTTTGATATAGTACAAAGGTTACAATATATATTACAACAGGAAGGTATATTAACATACAACGTAGAAGCAATAGAATATATAGCTAAGTTAGCCGACGGTGGTATGAGAGATGCCATAATGAAATTGGATACAGTACTTGGTTACACAACTGAAATTACATTACAAGCAGTATTAGATTGTTTGGGAATTACTAACTATGAACATTTAGTGACAATAGTACAGGGTATTATAAACAAGCAACCAAACGAGCCAATACAAATAATTGACAAAATATACAAGGACGGTAAAGATTTAAAGTTGTTTGTAAAGGACTTAAATAAGTTTGTATTAGACCTATGTAAGCTAAGTATAACACATAATAAAGAGCTAACAATGATACCAACAGACATAATGAGACAATGTATCCATATAGCAACTAATACCCCAAAGTATCAATTGGTTGATATATTGGATGCCATAAATAATTTATTAGACAAAATAAAATATGAGCAGAATCCTAAAAATTTAATTGAGAGTGAGTTGATTCTTTTATGTCTAAAATAATTGGTCAAACTAAATTACAAGCTAAGTTGAATGGTCAACCTATACCCCACTTTTTTATATTGTGGGGTGATAGGGGTTCTGGGAAGCATTTAATGAGTAAACAAATAGCCAGTAATAACCATTACAATTATGTATTAGTGGAGAATAATATTGAAGGTATTAGACAGTTAATAGAGGACTGTGTGGCTATATCAACACCAACATTATTTTACATTAAAGGTGATAACCTATCCATTCCTGCACAAAATGCCCTACTAAAGTTAGTGGAGGAACCACCTAGTAAGGGTTACATAATGATTGGAGTAAGGAATGTAGATAACCTATTAGCAACAATACGTAGTAGAGCAAAACTATTAATAATGGATAATTACAGTGTACACGAGCTAAATGATGTATTTGATTTATACGACCTGGGTGAAGTACCAAGGGATATACTATGTAAGGTAGCCACAACACCGGGGCAAATGTTGGAATATGTAAATAAAGATTTTATAAATATGTACCAATACGCATTAAAGGTATACAACAATATATTAAGAGTTAGCACAGGTAATGCCTTTAAAATATGTAATCCAATAGGATTTAAGGAGGACGACGGTTACCCAGTGGAACTATTTTTAGAACTGTTTAAACAAGTGGTAATAGATGAGCAAAAACATAGCAGTTATGTAGATTATAAAATGATTGAATATACTAGTTCTGCACTATGGGACTTAAGAATAAGAGGAGCAAATAAACCATTAATATTTGATATTTGGGTACTAAATATTAGAACTTTAAGGGGGAAATAAAAATGATGGCACTAAAAAATGATGCTAGGGAAATTAAGAAGTTTGCTAAACAATTTGCAGAGGCTTATAAGGACTGTTTTGCTTGGTATAGTGAAGAAAAATATGTACGTGGGTTCGCCACTAGACATTTTGAAACTGTATGTGCTATAAACGAGGACGAAAATGACATAAAAATAAGTAAGAAAAATAAAAAATTATTTGTAGACGTATTTAGTGAAATTACCTTAAATAATATACTATATATGAAGGAACAACACAACCAAAAGGAAAAACAGGACATCAAAAAACATGGAGTAAAAAGAAAGAAACAAAAAGGAGGAAAATAGTATGGTAATATTTAATTTTATGGTGTTAATAGTTGCAATGAGTATAGTAATTGATTGGATAACACAAACAATAGGAGATAGAGATATTGACTGTATGAGTGCTATAGTAATTTCATTAGCTATATGGTATTTAGTACAAATAGTGGGAGGAATAAAATTATGTTAGATTTATTAGCACTACAAACACAAATAAGGGAAGGTAAGTTACTTCCCTTTTATATTTTTACTGGAGAGGAAATTGAACTACAAAATATATACCTAAAACAAATGGGTAATGTAATAAGAATAGACAAGGTTGCAGACGTATATAATAAAATAACAAGTAAACTAATAAGTACCAATAAGTTTGCAGTATACGTAGTTAGGGATGATATGGATTTTATTAAAAGTGAAAAAACATGGAGTAATATAAGTAATAAAATTAGAAATGCAGTGTTAGTTGTACAGGTTACAACACCAAGCAAGTGTAAAAAATTTATAAAAGAATTAAATGATTGTACAGTAGAATTTAAACATATGACAACAAAACAATTATTAACCACAGTTAATATGGACGGTAGTGTAGGTAATAAACAGTACTTTATAGAGGCTTGTAATAATGATTTATGTACTATAAATAACTACATGGATATATTTAAACGAGCTGGAATAAAACAACTGCATAAAAGTGTAGTAGACGAATATATACCACCAAAAGAAGAAGTAACTGTATTCCAGTTAGCGGATGCCATAATGAAAAAGGACACACAACTAACATTTAAACTATTAGACCAGTTATTAGAGGATAAAAATAATGTAATGGGTATTATATATGCCATATACTCTCAACTTCATAAATGTGTATTAGTAGAAGGGTATAGAGGGGAAAAAGATATTGCTAAAGTAACCGGTATTAATAGCTGGATATGTAATAATATATTACAATATAACCGTATACCACCAGCTAAATTACTTGCCGCCTTACGTTTAGTACAAAAGTATGATAAGGGTATTAAAACGGGTAAATATGACGGTGTGATAGCTTGTTACAGTTTAATAGTAGAAATTTTAAGTAGCTGTTAGTAAAACAGCTACTTTTTTTATACTTTATATAGGAGTAAAAATTTACCAAAGGATGTGATTGGGGAAATGAGTTTAGATATTCAAATTACAAGGGAAGATAAAGTTACATTGGATAATGATAGGGGGTGGAAAAAAGGACAGGTAGTGGAAAAAGTAGTACGCTCCGCCATGGCACAACTACAAATGCCATTTATACCATATACTGAATTACCTGACCAAATAAAACAGGGTGATTATGTAGTGCAGGCTTATGGTGAATTAAAAGATACCGAAGTTAAATCCATTAGTGGTTATAATGGTGTTGATAAATTGTATATGGATATATTCTATTATAATTTGCAGGGCAACGGGGTTAAGGCTTACAAACAATATAAAAGTACAGGACATGAGTTCGGTTGGCTGTATACGTGCAGTGCGGACTGGCTTATTGGATATAATTATAGAAGTGGTAATATGTATATTATAAAGAACTTCCAACACTTAAAAGAACAAGTACGTTATAATGTTATATTAAGCTGCTATGGTGATAAAGTAAGGGCTGTAGAGGGTTTAGAACAACGAAGTACGCATAAACTTAACCCTTGGATGAATTGGTATATAAATAAAAATGATAAAAGTAAGCAAACACTAACAGTTACTTTAGACTTAACAATGCAAGCATTTGTGGCACTTGGTATTGATTGCCAAATAATAAAAATAAATTTAATTGTTAGTTAGTAAATTATAACAAGTTTATATACTTTATATGTAGGAGATGATGGTAATGAAAATAAATAAAGAATTTGAAATTACTACTGACAAGGATAAAAATTATGTACTAATACAAACTTATAAGACTAAGGTTGGCACATATACAACAAAGGAAAGATATTACCCAACATTAGAAAAAGCGTTAAATGACTGTTTAAAATTAGGTATACTGCAAACTGAATTAAAGGACTTAAAAACTGTATTAGATACCTTAAATAAACTGGAAAAGGATATTAAAAAGAGTTTAAAGGAGGGGAAAATAAATGACTAGACGTAAATGTAAAAAATGTAATGGTGATGTGGAATATTGTAAAATGGGTAGAGGTAGCTACAGTTTAATATTTTTATTAACTGGTGGATGTATGATGTGGATACCTATATTAGGTTGGATAGCTGCACCAATATGTTTTATATTAGCTATATTGATGTTATTAGTACCAACTCACTACTTTGTAAAATGTGTTAGATGTGGTGAGGTTGTAAATATAACAAAAGAAGAATACGAGGAGGTAATGAGATAATGTTTGGTGAAAAAGAGTTTAAAGTAACTTTAGTTAACAAAGAAGAGGTAGCACAATTTATAAAGAAACATGGTGAATTTGCTTGTGTATGTTATGATACACCAAAAGAGAGGGCGGAAAAAGTAGGACTACATTGTTTAAAAAGTGGACATTTAAGTGGTAGTAGACATTTATACTTTGTATTTGACCTACAAAGAATACCACGTTTTACAATAGACCAACTGGTAAGACACGAGGTAGGCGTGGTAAAAAATGTACAAAGTTTAAGATATGTAACGAAGGGTAGAATGGATGTATATGCAGCACCGGAAATAAGAAATAACCCATTACTAGTTAAAGAACACTATTTAAGTGAAGAATATGCTGCAACATGCTACCAATTAACAATTGATAGAATGACCCGTTCAGGTATTGAAAAAGAACGTGCCAATGAAATAGCAAGGACTTTTGTACCAATAGGAACTGCAAGTTGTTGTAGCTTTGCAGTAAACATAGAAGGTCTTATACATTTAGCAAATGTAAGATTATGTACTAGAGCTGAATTACCTATACGTTATTTAGTAGAGCAAATGGTAAACCAAGTAATTGCAGTTGAGCCAAGATACAAACAGTTTTTAGTACCACAATGTAGAAAATTAGGGTATTGCCCAGAATCGAAAGGATGTGGAATATATGAGCCGAAGAAAAAATAAAAGTGATAGAGAATTAATAGCTGACTTAACTGATAAAGTAAAATTATTTTGTGATAGTATGTATGATGGAAAAACTAGGGGATGTAAAGATTGTCCCCTAGCACAATATGAAACTGCAGACTGTAGGTTAGCTTATATGCAATATATATTAAGTAAAGGAGGTTCCAATAATGAGTAAAAATACAATTATTGCTGACGTAGTAACAATGGGAGGAATAACAGCTTGTACTGTTATAGCTGGATTTTCATTACCTATTAGCTTAGGAATTATTGTAGCAACTGCACTAGGTTGTGGTTACTTAACATATAAGGAGGAAAAATAATTGGATGAATATTATTACACTAATGAACAAATAGAAAGTAGGGTCTTAGCACCCTGCAATATTGAAAGGTTAAAAGAGCATAGACAATGTGAGTTTTGCCACTTATGCTTTGACTGCATTGTATATAAGGATAGAAATAAAATAAATTTATGTGAGTTTTTAGATAACTATTTAAAGGAGGAAAAATAATATGATTGAATTAATTGGTTGTTTATTAGGGGTTGCTGGAATGCTTTGGTTAGTTATAACTTATTTATTATATATGGAGGATAAAGATGATAATTAAAGTGTTAATATTTGGTGTTGTTGGTGAGTTATTGTTAGGTCTTATATATTTTTTAATAGTAACAAAGGGAGGTAAATAGTATGGAATATAAAATAGGTGATTTAGTTAAAATAAGAGAGAGTATACAAGCAGGGGAAAAATATGGACAGTGTGATGTTATACAAGATATGCTAAAATTTAAAGGAATAGTTGATGCCGTAGTAGATATAGATATGGACGGTGATTTATATTTAGCTGATAAAGATAACGTTTATGCATGGAATAAAGATATGGTTGAACTGGTAACACCAATAGAACGTGCAGCCTCTACAAAAGAGTTAGCACAAGCTAAAATGGATAGATTGGATATATACCAATATATATTAAATGGTTTAGAACAAACTTATAAAAATAAAAATAATGACTATGGTAATAGTGTTGCAGACACATATGAAAAATTTGGTGATTTATCATTTTTAGTAAGAATTACCGACAAGTATAATAGATTAATGACATTGTGTAACCCAAATGCCCCAGAACAAAAGGTAAAGGACGAGAAAATTGATGACACTATATTAGACTTAGCTAACTACTGTTTACTATGGTTAGTGGAGAAAGAATATAAGAATCAATAAAGTAGTGTTCTAACAAATACAATCCCACATAAAAATGTGGGATTTTTTTTTATTTTTTTTCAAAAAAGTGTTGCACAATTATATGGGTAGTAGTATAATTATGTTAATAAATAAGATAGATAGAGGGGTTGGGGGATATGTTAGATATAAACTTTGGTAAGATGGAGTTGTTACACAGTTACCAAAAGCATGGCCTTAACAAAACTAAAATATTAGAAGCATTGGAAACTGGTATAAAAGATATAGTACCTGGTAAACAAAGTCATACATTAATATACACAATGAATTACACTACAATAGTAGTAGACAGTAATAACAATTTCTTAACTGCTTACAAAACAAGTGAGCAACAATATAACACTAAAAAAATAAAAAGTTTAAATGGAGGTAAATAAGATGATGAAAAAATTAATGAGTTTAGGATTAGTAGGTATTTTAAGTGTGAGCTTAATGGTTGGTTGTAGTAGTAACGACAGTAAAGACGACGACACAGTAATAATTAAATACGTGGACGAACAAGGTAACGTTAAACAAGAAAAGGTTACTAAAGAGAGAGCACAACAAATAGAAGAACAACAAAAACAACAAACTAATGACACTACTAAAAAAGAACAAACTACAAAAGAGCAACCTAAAGACGAAGATGAAATGACAGAAGATGAAATGTATGAAAAAGGATTAATTAAAAAACATGGTGGACATTTAGAAGAGGAAGCTAAGGAACAAGAGAGAAAACACCAAGCTGAAGACGAAGAACAACAAGGTAAATATCCTATTAGATATGATGCTGATGGAACACAAATAAATGATGAATATGGTAACTTAACACCTGAATTTGAACAAAAAAGAGATAACTCAGGCGATGGTAATTATAACTACTGGGATGACCATGACCACGTAATAACACAAGAGGAACTAGATGAACAAGGAGTACACTATAATGATTATGAAGACCAAGAATCCATAGAAAATAGTGATGCTGAAGAAACACCTAGTGAACCTGCACAATAAAAAAATTAAATAATTTTTAAGAGTGGTTAGTAAACCACTCTTTTTTTATATACTATATATGTAAGATAAATAAAGGAAGTATGGGAGGTACAAATATGTTAAAAGTAAAAAGTAAATTAAAACCAATTAATGGTAAAGTTCAGGCATTTGTAAAGGTAAAAGCTACACCACATCAATCATCTATAATATCACAATATGAATTAGTAGCCTTATTAATGGGCTACAGGGATGTAGTCTTAAAAGACTATACAGACTTTGCAGCAGTACAACACATAAAGGAAGCAGTAGAAACAATGGAAAAAGAACTAAATAGTAAGGGGGAAAAGAGTAGTGAAATATAAAGTATTAGTTAAAAATAAAAAGAATGGTATGAATTGCTTTATATACCGTAACGCTACAATAGATGATTTAAAATACATATTATTAAGTTTAGAAAATTTAGACACAACTAAATATTATGTAGAAGTTAAAAATGAGGAGGATAAATAATATGATAAAAATAACAGTGGATACTGAAAATGGAACTGTACAAACAAGAGTCAAAGGGGAAGTAGAAGATGTAGTGGAGCAATTATTAAATGCTACAATAGTTATAATAAATATGTTAGTAGAAAAGAGTAATTTAGATAAGGAACATGTAAATGATTTTATAGACGAATTTGCACAACAAATAAAAAATAATATAAATATATAGGAGGGTTTTATATGATTAAAATAACAGTGGATACTAAAAAAGGAGTACAAATAATTGAGGAGGGTACAATAGTAAAAGGTAACTCAACAGACTTATTATTTGAACTAACTGCATTACAAGCAACAATAGTAAATTTAATATTAGAGAAAACTAAGTATTACCTACAACCAGGTACTGACATATTAGAAGCTAAGTTTAAACTAGTAGACACAATGGCACAAACAACAAAGGTAGCTATAGAGAGTGAACATAAATACACTGACAATCCAACAACTACAGTGCAACATATAAAACCACTACAAGAGCCAAAAGAGGCGGCGGAAGAAATAACTGTAAATGATATTATTAAAGGAGGATTAGGTATAGATATGGATAAATTAACATGGGAAATATATGCTACTAATGAATTAATAGAAAAATGGTGGCCAGTAATGAATGACCACATAATGACTGATGAAGAAATGAAACAACTACAAAAAGAAGCAAAAGAAGCAGGGGTAGATATGGATGACTTACTTAATGCAATGATAGAAAAATATGAAAAAATGGAGGATTAAATAATATGATAAAAATTAAGGGCGATAAGATAGTACTAAAAGGTAATGCAATTAAATTAATGGAAGAAGCAACACTAGTAGTAATAGAAGTAATAGAAGCACTTGTAGAAAAGGAACACTTAGAACCTGATAACATACCGGAGGTAATCGACGCATTAACAAAAGAAGTAACTGCACAAACTGAACATTTAACAACTAAATAACAACCAAATAGGGTAATTAATAGTACATTAATTACCCTTTTTTAATACTTATAACACAATAAACCTATATAATTAAGTCCTAAATAAGTTTTATTTGTACTAAAATAAGGATTAAAATACTAATTCTTACATTAATAAATAATAGCAACAACTAATATAAATTTGTGATAGGAGGTTATCCATATGAAAAAAGTATTTGCGAAGAAATATATGGTAGTATTCCAAAGAGAGGAACATGATGAATTTGTAGTATATAATACCAAGAAGGAGTGGGAAGAAGGACATACACATATACACAGTTATAAGCAAGCAATGTATTTAGTTGACTGCATAATAAACAATAAGATACCAAAGAAAGTTAATAAATACTTTTTAGTAAGCCTTGTAAGATTAAGTAATAGTAAGAAATATAGAGAGCAAATACAAAGAAGAATAGACGGTGAAGTGGAGTTAAAACACTACCATAACACCCCAAAACATTTTAGGAAGTAGGTGATTATATGGCAAGGAAAGCAAAACTAACAGGAGATGAGATTGACCAATTATTTTTAGATTATTGCAGCAACATGACCCATAAGCAATTGTGCGACAAATGGAATATTAGTAACAGTACATTAACAAAGTTAATACATAGTGAAGGTTGGGCGGAAAAAAGGAAAGCTACAAAACAATTAGCTTTGGATAAATGCCAAGCAGTATATGTAGACGCTAACAAAGAACTAGTAGATAGATATTACCAAGCAGGCTATAAGCTACTATGTTTATGGGAACAGTCTATGGTGGATAATAGTAGTAGTATATTAGACAAAGAAGGTAAGATATCTCACTTTAAATTAGCCCAAGCAATACAGAATATGGTGGCCATTAAGACATTCTTAGATGAATGTACAGGCACAATTCCATTTAAAGAAGCAATGGAACTTAAAATGAAATATGAACAAATGGAACTTAAAAAAGCTATTGCAGGACTTGGTGGTGATGAGAGTGTACAAGACGACTTTGTGGCAATATTAGCAGACTCTTTAAAACGTATCAACGAGGGTGATATAGATGAGTAAATTAAATAAAGTAGTACCATTTGGTTGGAAACCATTCAGTGCAAAACAAATACAAGTATTATCTTGGTGGTTAGACCCACGTTATAAAAGTAATACTGCACTAATATGTGATGGAGCTGTACGTAGTGGTAAAACAGTTTGTATGAGTTTTAGCTATATAAACTGGGCTACAGAGAGATTTAATGGTATGAACTTTGCACTGTGTGGTAAGACTATAGCCTCTTGTAGACGTAATGTTGTGCAACCACTAAAACAAATGTTAATGAGTAGAGGCTATGTAGTACACGACAATAGAAGTGAAAACTTATTAACTATTAGTAGAACATGGAAAACTAAGAATGGTAATATAAGAAAAGCAATAAACTATTTTTATATATTTGGTGGAAAGGACGAGAGTTCCCAAGACTTAATACAAGGGATAACTTTAGCAGGTGTATTCTTTGACGAGGTAGCGTTAATGCCTCAGTCTTTTGTTAACCAAGCTACAGCACGTTGTTCTGTAACTGGAGCTAAGTTCTGGTTCAACTGCAACCCCGACAGTCCTTTCCACTGGTTTAACCAGGAGTGGATACAAAAATGCAGTGAAAGAAATGCACTGCATATACACTTTACAATGGAGGACAATTTAAGTTTAAGTCAAGAAGTAATAGAACGTTATAAGTCAATGTACAGTGGTGTATTCTATAAGAGATTTATATTAGGACTATGGGTAATGGCCGACGGTGTAATATATCCTATGTTTGACCCAGATAGACATGCAAAAGAATTAAGTCTTAATTGGACGAGAATATTTATTAGTGCTGACTTCGGTATTCAAAATGCCACTACTTTTGGTATATTTGGTTATTATGCTCCTACAAAGAGATACCACGAAATAGCTAGTTATTATCACAATGGTAGAAAAGAAGGGCAAAAAACTGTTGCGGAGTACGTGACAGATTTAATTGCATTTATACAGGAAAATAATGTAATGCCAGAATACATAACAGTTGACCCTAGTGCAGCTCCGTTAATAGTGGAGCTAAAGAAGAATAAGTTTTTCCAAAGACATCATATAAAAGTAGTTCCAGCTAAGAATAATGTGGAACTAGGAATACAACTAGTCAGCTACCTATTAAACCAAGATAAACTAACACTAGACCCAAGTTGTAGATGTGATATAGAGGAGTTTGGTTCCTATTGCTGGGACGAAGATAAACTGGACAAAGGCGTGGAAGAAATATTAAAAATGAATGACCATGCTATGGATAAAATACGTTATGCAGTAATGACAGACAGTATTAATTATAGAACATTAGATGATGCCCTTAAAGTACTAAGCGGTAAAGGTGCAATATATTAAAAGGAGGTAAATAAAAATGAGTTTGTATAACAGTATAGACAGAGCCTTAGTAGGACTATACAGTACAGATAGACGCTTTTTAGAAGAATTGCAGCAAGTAAAAACCTACTACGAGTTCTACGAAGGTAGACCTGAACAATTAGAGGACGACTTAGAGGATGGAACTGGCCAACTATGGGCAGTAAAAGACAGAGATTATAGACCAACTAGAGAGATAAGAAACTTAACTAAAAAGCTACTTAAAAAACAAGGTAGATTTATGACAAGTGTGCCACCAACAATAGTAGTAAAGAGTGTAGACGGTACAGACCCAACACTAATAGACGATAAACGTATAGCGTATGAAAAAATATTAGATGATGGAAAGTTTTGGAATAAATTTAGTAAAGCATTTATGGACTGTGTTATAGGTAAGCGTGTTTTATTAGCATTAATGTTAGATGTAGATGACTATGGCAACCCTATAGACAATGCACCTATAAAGTTTAGATTTTATACAATGCCAGAATTCCTATACGAATATGACCCTAATGACTGCGACAAACTAATAAAAGTCCAAATAGCTTACCAAGACGAGTCAACTGTAGGTAAGCTACAAAATGAACAGAGATGGCATAAATGGATATATGAAATGAGAGGCGAAGAGTGTTGGTGTACTTATATGGTAGTAGACGGTACTAACACAATAGCCTATGCAGAAGTACCAAACATACTTAACAGTAGTATCGCAGGAGAACAACAAGACGAACAACAAATGCAACAAGTAGAAATACGTAGTGAATGGAATACTGGATTAAGCTGCATACCTTGTGCAGTTATATTTAATGACGGACTTACAGGAGATATTAGAGGACGTAGTGATGTAAAAGACTTAATGGATATGCAGGAAGATTATAATAAAACAGTTAGTGATTATAGAGATAGTTTACGTTTTGCAATGTTTGACCAAACAGCCTTCATAGATGCCGACAGTGAGTCTATTGAAGGAATAGTAGTGGCACCTGGGTCAATATTAGATATTAAGACTGATACTTCACTTGGTATGGGTAGTGCAAATGGTACCTATAAGCAAGCTACTATACAAAAGGTCGGTAGTGAGTTTACATTCCAAGGAGCTGCCGACGCATACTTAGAAAGACTTAAAAAGGATATGTATGAATGTATGGAGCAACCACTACCAGAATCATTAGTTAATGTAGCAAGTGGTAAAGCCCTACGTATGTTATATGATGACCTTATTACACGTTGTGAGGAAAAGTGGCAAGCATGGGACGAGGCTATTATATGGCTATTAAAATTAATTGAGGAGATTGTATTAAAAAGTGATTTATACCCTGAAGACCCTACAATTAAAAAATCTATGCAATATAAAGTTAGTTTAGATTTAGACCACAACTATCCAATCCCAGACGACGAAGTGGATACTAAGACAATAGCAATAAAAGAAGTAGAAGCAAATGTACGTAGTAAACAAAGTTATATTAGAGAGTTTGGTAGTGCAGAAGAAGCCGACAAAGAATTCGACGAAATACTAGATGAAATGGACAAGGTCAACATGACACAAAATAGTATGGCGGATTTAAATGGTTCTATTAGTAAAAACAACTAATTTTCTATACTTTATATGTAAATAAAAAAAAGTGTAGGAGGTTGGTAAATATGGCAAAACAAGGTGGATGGACTAAAGGACGTAGAGGGGAAAAACAATTAAATTTTAAAGCTAAATGTGATAAATGTGGTAGAGAGTTTTATCCAAGGGAAAAAGAATTAATGCTACTAAAAGGTTGTATTATTATTAGAGGATTTGAATGTAGATGTGGTGCTCAGTATGTAACAGTAGTAACTGACAATGAACTACGTAGAAAAATGTCACAGTTGCAGGACTTATTAGAGGAGTTTAAAAAGATACAGTACAGCAATAGATATGAAGTAAAAGAACAACTTAAAATACATGGATTTGTCCCACAAGATATACAGGATAGAGTAAATAAAAAGGAACATGATTATTTAGACGCAATAACCGAACTTAGAAGAGATATTGCTGTACACGGTAAAGAGTTAAAAGAAAAATATAAAAGCTACATCCAGTAGCACTAAAGGGGGTTAATAAACCTCCTTTTTTAATACTATAAATTATATAGGAGGTGGACGAATTGGGTAGAACAGAATTTAGTGGTGTTGGGAATACACAGAACTCAATCGACTATTTTAAAACCCTTAATAGTCAATTAAATAGTAAACCAAGGGAGCTAACTAAAAAGCAACAACAACAAATAATACAGGTTTATAAAAAGGCTTATATGGACACAATTAATAGAGGGATTAAAAATGCCTATGGAGATAGTAAGGCTATAAAGAACTTAACTGCTGCATATAGCCAACAGATATATGATGAGTTATTAAAGGTAGTTATGAAATATAATAGTAAGGTTGCTAATGATTTAGCGGATATAAATAAACAAATGATGCAACTATTAATGGGAGATGGTTATAAGCAAATAAAAGACCAAGTGGATAAATTAGTAGACATAGTTAATGCAGATACAGTAGAACAAGTAATAAGAGGAAAATTATATGAGGATAGAAAAGGATTAGATAAAAGACTATGGAGTTGTACTAATACCAGTGGTGAGAAAATAGAGGACGCAGTAGCCAGTTGTATGGCTGAAGGTATGGGAGCTACTGACATGGCTGAAAACTTAAAACAGTTTGCTATGGGTGGTCACCATACATGGAGTAGGAATAAAATAAGAGAAAAGCTGGGTAGTGGTTATGCTAGGAAATATAGTGGTGGTTTAGACTACGAATCACTAAGATTAGCACGTACTACAATAACCCACCAAGCACAGGTGGAAACTATAAATACTAAAAGAGTTAATCCTTATATGGGAGGAGTAAAGTGGCACAGCAACCACGAAGCGGGTAGAACTTGTGATTTGTGTAACTCCAGGGATGGACATATATTTATAGTAGATAAGGATGATATACCACTTGACCACCCGAATGGAGCGTGTTGGTTAGAGCCAGTATGGATGATTAATGGTAAGGAAGCAACACCAGAGGAAATAGCCAAAGATATGAAAGCGTGGGCGAATGGAGAAAAGAATAGCGGTGCAATGGATAAAATACCAGAATATAAAGGACTTGGAGGTACAGCTAAACCTAAAACTAAAACTAAAACTAAAACTACTAGAGTTAAGACTACTAAGACAAAAGCTACCACAACTAAGACTACTAAGAAAGCAGCTAAACAAAATGGTGGTATATATACACCTGAAGAACGTGCAGCTAAGTATGCTGAATTACATGAAACACTTAAAAATGAAATGAGAACAACAAATAAAAAATACACTGCTGACGGAGTATTAAAAGCCTTACAACAGGCACCATTAGATGTACAAGATATGTACTTAAGCGTAGGTAAGTTCCAACGTATAAATTCAGCTGGAGGAGCTTTTTATAGTCCTAGTGATTTTAAAATACATATGTCTTTTAGTGATGATAGGAACCTTAGACTACCTTTTGGTGAAAAACATAGATATGATGTATTATTCCATGAATGGGGACATTTAATAGACGACCAAGGTGCTGGAGATAAAGTTAAAAGTTATAAGTTCTCCGGTGGTAGTGAGCGTAGGTACACTAAATTAACATTAAAGGACGCTATAAAACCTACAGGGTTAGCACAGTCATTTGAAAGGGATATGAAGAACTGGCAGGCTAAATGGGTGCAAGAAAAATTCCACGGTAAAAAGACTTTAGAGGATACACCAGCCACACTAGTTAATGGTAAGTTTGCAGACTTCCTACATGAAAATGAAGTATTTACAATAGCATTACAAGATGCAGCTAAAGGTATATCAGCTGGTGCAGTAAATACACGTTGGGGACATGACCTTAAGTACTATACAAGAAATGCTAATAGGAAAATAAGTGACTATGAATCCGCATGTATAGAGGTATCTAGTGAACTATGGGCTGAAATTAGTTCCAGTATGACACAACCGGAAACACGTGAATTCTTATACGCAAATTTCCCTGAGATGATGAAGTCTTATGATAAATTAGTTAAAGCTACATTAAAAGAATATAAGAAAAAGTAGTTAGTAAATTACCACATTTTTCTATATTATATTCATAAGGAGATGATAGTAAATGAGAGAAAAATTACAAGACTATTTAGACAAATTTGAACAGTACTTTCCATTAATGGAGGTAGAAGGGCTTACTGAACAACAAATAATAGACATAATTGATAGATGCATACAGAGTGGCAAAACGTATGGTGAAATATTTTATGCAGATGGTAAAAATAAAGATATAATAAAATAGGGAGGGATTTATATGATAATACCTGAAGAAGTAAGAGTTGGAAGTGCATATTATAAAGTGGAAATAAGTGATAGACCAATACTAATGAATGGTAGACAGTGTTTGGGAATATGTGATAAAAATATACACACAATACAACTAGACCCTTCACTACAAGATGACCAAAGTTTAATACAAACATTTTACCACGAGTTAGCTCACGCGATGATGTTTGAGCGTGGTATAGATTTACAAGTATTAGGACTAAGTTATGATGACTTTGAAAATGTTATAGACGGTATAGGAATGATGATGCACCAGGTATTACTAGACAACCCCGACTTAACCCTAACACCGGAAGAATATGATAAGAAATACCCACCAGAGGAGGAAGCTAAATAGATTATTAAACACTCAACCTAACAGTTGGGTGTTTTTTATTGCACAATTTTAGTTAATATTTTTCCTAGAAAATTAATATATAAATACGACAAAGGGTTCTAGGATATCCATAAAACCTTGTAATAGTAAGATTTTCTTTGTTTTTAAAAACATTGTATATTATCGTCGTTGGACGTAAAACAGGAGGTAAGTATGGCAAAAAGAAAATTAAGAGAATTTTTAGCTGGACTTGATAATGCTGCCGAGGTGGAGTTAGTAATAACAAAAGCCCTAGAGGAACAGGGATGCAAAATATTAATAGATGATAAGGATAATAGATATGTACCTAAAAACCGTTTAGATGCCAAAATAGCGGAGTTAGCAGAAGCTAACGAAGAAATAGATTCCTTACAAAAGCAAATAAAAAACCCTACAGAGGCGGAAAAACAAGTAAAAGCCTTAGAAGAAAAAATTGCCGGCATGGAGGCACAGGCTAAAAAGGAAAAATTAACCACTGCCATAAATAAGGAATTAGCAGAAGCTAAACCTAAAGATGTAAACGACTTAATGAAATTCCTGGACATGGAAAAAGTCGTATTAAAAGAAGATGGCACTGTTGAAGGATTAACAGACCAGTTAACTACATTACAAAAGGACAAGGCCTACCTATTTGATAATGTGGAATCACAACCTAACAAGGGTTTTTTAAATCTTGGCTCTCCAGGAAAACCAAGTAATCTAAATGCCTTCGGTAGTAAAACTACACACGAAGGTGACTTTGGTTCACTATTAGGAAAACAATGTAGTGAACAAGCACAACAAGTTGATAGTAATTATTTCTTTGGTAACAATGATAAATAATAAATTAGGAGGTGGCATTTATGCCAAAATTAAGAACTAAAAAAATATTAGCTCCAGAAAAACAAATACTAGCATTCCCAGACCACTATGTAAATTTACCTGGGAAAATAGCTTATGCAGCTTTAAAAGCAGCTGCTGCAGCTGACGCAGATTTTGAGGGAGCAAAAACACTTAAAAAAGGTACAGTAGTAAAATTGGATGCAGATGGTAATGTGACTATTCCTGAGGCTGCTGGTGAAGGTAACGGTATAGTATTTAACACTATAAAATTAGATGACTATGATGCAGATACAGACCCATATATAAATGTAGCTGTATTAGTACATGGATTTGTAAGAAAAGACCGTTTAGTTGGTGCGGAAAATCTTAAATCTGAATTAATCCATGTTGTAAATAACTAGGAGGTGTAGAATAATGGCAAATGTAAACTTATTTGATTATATAAACGCAAAAGAAATTGCTGCATATGTAAAGGAAAACCCAATAAATAAAGAACCATACTTTGCTGAAACACTATTCCCTTCACGCACAAGTATGGGTACTGATATAAGCTGGTTAAAAGGTGCTAATGGATTACCAGTAGCATTACAACCAAGTGAATACGACGTTAAAGCTCGTATGAGAGAAAAAGAAGGATTTGAAGCAGTTGCTACTGAAATGGCATTCTTTAGAGAAGCTATGAGAATTGGTGAAAAAGATAGACAACAATTAAACTTATTATTAGCTCACCCAGATAACACTGTTGCATTACCTTTAATTAGAAAAATATTTGATGAAGCTGCACGTTTAATAGAAGGTGCAAGAGTACAAGCTGAAATAATGAGATGTCAATTAATGGTTGACGGTAAAATAGATGTTGCTAGTGCAGATGGTAGAGCACATTATGTATATGATTATGGTATGACTAACTTATATAAAGCTGTTAGAGCTCCTTGGACACCTGCAAGCAAAGATACTGGTGACCCAGTTAGAGACCTTATAGACATATGTGATGATATGGAACTTAAAACAGGTATAAGACCTTCAAGAGCAGTTATGAATAGAAACACATTCCTAAATATGATTAACTGTGATACAGTTCAAAAAATGATGTACCCAGATGATTCTACAATGCATTACTTTGTTAGTGAACAACAAAAGAAATCATTTATAGAACAAGTAACAGGTATAAGCATATATGTATATAGTAAAAAATTTGGTAAATTAGACCACACAACAGGATTAGCACACGCTACAGAACAAGTAACATTAATACCAGATAACAAAGTAGTATTAATGCCAAGTGGTAACCTTGGAAATACTGTTTATGGTACAACACCAGAAGCTTCTGACCTTATGTCAGGTACAGATGCACAAGTTGCACAAGCTTCTTATGGTACTACTGTTACTACATTTAAAGAAAAACACCCAGTACAAGTTGTAACTGTTGTTTCATGTGTTATGATACCTTCATTTGAAGCAATAGATAACTGTGCAGTAATAGATGTAAGCGATAAAGCTGAAATAGGTAAATAATTAAATAGCTCATTGTATTCCCTTATATATACAGGTTAGGCGAGGCTAACACGGCTTAGCCTAACCAATTTTTTTATAGGAGGTGGTTACATGGTAGACGTTGATACTTTAAAGGTCTTAATATTAGAAGACCAATACCCTACTTTTACAGACGACCAACTAGAAGAGATGGCTAAAATATACGACAACATTTACCAACTAGCTTATGTATGTTGCTTAGCTAAAGCAAGTGCAGATGAAATTACCATAGGTGCTATTAAAATAAAAAATAGTGCTGATATGTGGAATAACATGGCTGCAATGTTTCTAAAGCAATATGAAAGTGACTCCGGCAAAAGTAAAGTAACCTCCCTAACAGGAAAGGTGCCACGTAGAGTAGATGAGCAATAGACAATCTATCCAAGCCGGGGTAATTAAAAAGGTACAAAGCGCTATAAATAACTATGGTTATTTAGTACCAATATATAGAGATATATACCAAGTGGATGCAATGGGTTGTAAAGTACTAAAGGAAGAAATGTCTTATATACAAGACTTACAATGTGTTATAGATAATAGTTCCAGTAGCAGAAGTAAGAGCATAACTAATAATGACCAAGGTATTATAAAAGGTTATTCATATGCCACACTCTACGCAACATATACGGAGGACTTTCCACTACAGGAAGATGATTTTATAGTATATGAAAATGCTTATTACAAAGTACTGGAAATAATTGATGTGGTGCATTATAACCTACTATACCAAGTTTCCTTGGAAAGGATTGATTTAGATGGCGAATACAATAACATTTGATACTAAAGAATTTAATGATAAAATAAAAACTTTTAATAAAACTATGCAGGCGGAATTAAAAGTAGTAGGAAGCACTATTAGTAAGAATATGCAAACTTACGCTAAGGCTAACCACCCTTGGACAAATAGAAGTAAATCAGCACAAAACAAATTAAAAGGTGATTATAAAGTAACTGAAAATGATTTGGATATTAGTATTAGACATGGTGTTACCTATGGTTACTACTTGGAAACAAGAAGGGACTTTGATGGTAAATACAAAATATTAGAAGAGGCCAGGGATAGTGAGGTCGATAACTTTAAAGGTATGATACAAAACTTATTTTAAAGGAGGGTTAAAAATTGAGTGCCAGACTTAATATATATAATGTAATTAAGCAAGTAATAAAAACAGTGCCAGTCCATGACCGTCCTGCACGTATTAAGGAAGATACTGCAATTATAATGCGAAAAAGTGCTAACCAAAGCTTTGATAATACTCTTTGTGGGTGGGATAACTGGATTATATATATTTATACACCACATAGCCCTCTACAATTAGATACCTTACGTAACAAGGTTAGAAAAGCGTTATATGTGGCTGGTATTGAGATTACCCATGATATGAGTGATGATATGTACGACCAAGATTTAAAATGCTATGTGTGTTCATTGACTTGCAGAACACCAGTAATATTTGATTATAATAATGAATAGGAGGTAAGTATAATGGCTATACTTTACAATATTAAAAAGGTAGTTTTAACTGAACTTGACCCTGCAAAAGGTACACCTAAAGAAAGTGGGGTAACTGCTACAATAACAACTGCACAAAAGGCTGAATTAGAACCAGTACTTAGTGAAGGTGAGGAGGATATCCTAAGAAGTGATACTAATATATTAG